>LXOW01332151.1_pt1 | contig 76358 bp, 57 predicted proteins | sample 1368591 | NCBI WGS metagenome assembly LXOW01 (sample SAMN04884650, study PRJNA319009) | bovine gut metagenome | isolation source: Cow rumen | host: Bos taurus | place: Italy: Legnaro (PD) | collected 2014-07-09
TAAACCACGACATTAACTACATACACCCCCTGGAGAGCGGAGAGCGTAGTGTGGAGAGTGGAGAATCTCATGCGGGATGGGGCTTCTGTCTGACGGCAGCCGGTATCGTCGCCCTCACAGTGATCACGTTGGCCTTTGTTCGCCGCCGCCGAGAGGAACAACAGGATGTGGTTGGCATGCGCAGGAAACGAGCCGTACGCATGGCAAAAAGACGTCTCAAACATGCGGACGCCTATCTCACGAGTGGCGACACCGGCCGTTTCTATGAGGAGATATACCGTGCCGTATGGGGTTGCCTAGCAGACAAATATAGTATAGAGTTGTCTCAGCTCAGCCGTGAGACGGTGAGCAACTGCTTGGTTGAGAAACAGGTGTCGGAACAGCAGCGGCAAAATATCATGCAGCTGCTGCAAGATGTCGATATGGCACGTTTTGCCCCTGGCGATGCCCGCACCCAGATGGAGAACATTTACGACGAGGCGTTGAGTATGATTGTGGGACTTGAATAAAGTTTTATAGTTAGCGGTTAGCAATTAGAAATATGAAAAGGATATTATATATATTTGCAATAATATTACCTCTTACTTTTCACTTCTCACCTTGTCAGGCTCAGAGTGGTGACGACGCCTATCGTCAAGGTGATTATGAGGTGGCAGTGGAACAATATGAGACTATGCTGTCTGACGGCTTTGTTAGTGCCGACCTCTACTATAACCTTGGCAATGCCTACTATCGTACCGGCCAGATGGGACGGGCCATACTTAATTACGAGCGCGCCTTGCGACTTGAACCCTCCATGTCCGACGCCAAAGAGAATTTGGCATTGGCCGAGAGCAAGACTATCGACCGTATCGCTCAGTTGCCCAAGTGGTTCTTTGTGCGGTGGGTTGACTCACTGTGTGTCAATGTCTCGCCAGCGATGTGGAGGGTGATTTGGTTGATCTTGTTGGTATTGACGGGAGCATCTGTGTTATTGTTCCGTCTGGGAGAAAGTCGTGCTATGCGTAAGGTGGGTTTGGGGGCTGGTACAGCATTTTTATTCCTTCTTTTGATTGCTACATGGCTGCTAATCTCCTCTACCCGTCGTTTCAATGCCCACAAGGATGCCATTGTGATGTCACAGACAATGACGGTAAAGAGTTCTCCCGAAGAACAAAGCGTGGATAAACTAATCATTCATGAGGGCACCAAGGTGACAATCACAGATAGCCTTGCCGGATGGTATAAGATTACCCTTGCCAATGGCACTACAGGATGGTGTACCACTGAGAATATAGAAAGAATATGAAACGTATATGCCTCATATCTGTACTCTTGTCGCTCCTGCCGTGGGTTATGCAGGCACAAGAGGTTCGTATTCTCGAAGATGAGTCCTGTGGGTGCGATATTGTGCTGGTCGACGGTATCGAAACCACTCGGGAGGGCGACCGTTATGGATTCCGCCATGAAGACGGCACCGTCATTGTCCCCAATATCTACCTCTATGTTGGAACATTTAAGGACGGTTATTGCAAGGTGATGTATTCGCTCGACAGTGTAGGCCTTATCGACAGTACAGGGTTTGAGGTGGTTCCTTGCCGTTACGATGATGTTGAGATGCCGTCCGGTGGGCGTGTCAGGGTGTATAAAGGAGGGTTTTATGGGTTCACCGATATGCTGGGAGAAGAGGTTATACCTCTTAAATATTATATGGCAGAGAGTTTTAGCGAAGGCTATGCCCCCGTTTATCTTCTCGATGACAAGGGACCCCGATGTTTCTTTGTCGATACTCTCGGCCAGCCGGCCTTTGATAGTTACTACGAAGCAGCAAAGCCCTTCGCATCCGGATTGGCTGCCGTTTTCCGTAACAAGCACTGGGGACTTATCGATCACACCGGCCGCGAGGTGCTGCCGGTGGTGTACGATCAGCTTACGCTGCCGTTCGATACCCTCTTTTTTGCTGGTACGGCAGAAGGGATGGCCCTGTTCGACCGCCGCATGCAACCGTTGACTCCTTTCGTCTATTATAGTGGAGGGGAGATGTACGACCGCCGTATCCTTGTGTTGCGGGATGACCATTACGGATTCCTAGACCCCTCCGGAAAAGAGGTGATACCTTGTATATACGATGAGACAGGTATATTCCGTCTCGGACGCACCCTCGTACGCATTGGAGAACATTATGGTATTATTGATACCTCTGGCCGTGTGGTATTGCCTATTGAATACGAGGAACGTACCCCTAAGGGGAGAAAGTACATGTACTATGACAGCCTTGCTTTGGTAGAGAAAGATGGGCGACTTGGATATGTAGACCTTGAAGGCAAATTGGCGATACCTTTCTACTTTGAGGAAGCCTTCCATTTCTCGGAAGGACTTGCTGCTGTAAAATATAATGGCATGTGGGGTTATATCAACACGCACGGCGATATCTATATGCCGTTCGTCTTTGATATTGCCACCCCCTACCAATATGGCAGAGCCGAAGTGATTTATAACGGGATTGTCCGAAAGGTCAACCGTAAAGGAAAATGTGTGCGCAACTGTAAAGGAATCATAGCATGGAGAGATTGGGAAGAATAGCATCGCATGATGGCATCGTCACCGGTGTCAAAGTGGGACGTGTGCTGGTAAAAATAGAAGCCGTCAGCGCCTGTGCGTCGTGTGCCGCCCACGGACGTTGTGGTTTTGCCGAGTCGAAAGACAAGACGGTAGAGGTGCCGACGGCCGACTGGGCTCAATATTCTGAGGGCGAAGAAGTGGTTGTTCATATCGACGAGAGTCGTGGCATGTTGGCCGTATGGATGGCCTACGTGTTGCCGGCTTTGTTGTTGCTGACTGTCATCATAGGGCTTTCGTTGGCCCATCTGCCGGAGTGGGCAGTCGTGCTCGCCGCCTTCCTAACACTTGGTCTGTATATCTTTATACTCTATCTCTCACGTCGAAAGGTAGAAAGCCATTTTACCCTCACGTTAACCGCTAACCGCTAGCCGCCATGTTAATCTTAGGCATAGACCCTGGTACCCGTATCCTTGGCTACAGTCTGCTCGACACAGACGGCGGCAGCCTCGGTATTGTGGCCATGGATGTGCTTTATCTGCGTAACTTCCCTGATTTCAATCAGCGTATCCGCCGTATCTTCGACACCACGTTGCGGATTATCGACTCCTATCATCCCGACCACCTGGCCATCGAGGCGCCTTTCTTTGGTAAAAACGTTCAGTCTATGCTTAAACTGGGACGAGCTCAGGGCGTAGCCATCGCTGCCGCTATGAGTCGAGATCTTAGTTATACAGAATATGAACCTTCTGTCATCAAACAGCTGGTCACCGGCAACGGCAATGCCTCGAAGGAACAGGTGGCTTCAATGTTGCGTTCTATCCTTGGTTTTGACGAGAGTCCCAAATATCTCGATGCTACCGATGCTTTGGCGGTAGCGTATACCTGCCATATGCAATTCTCCAATCCTTTGGCCGATATCCGAGAGCAGTTGAAACCATCAAAACCAAAGCGTAAATCATCAAAAAAACAATGGTCCGAATTTGTTACATTAAACCCCGACCGTATAAATTCCTAATTTTTGCGGCATTGCTATTGGTGTGTACCTCGTGTCATTTCAAACGGGGTCCCAAGATGTTCGACCCGACTGTGGTGGCATTTACAGCCACGTATAATCCTCTGTTTGACAACCAACTCTATCCCTCTCTAATCCTTGCTGCCAACACCGATCTGCAGAATTCGAATGCCGACTTGTTTTCTGTCACAGTGACGGCGCCGGCCGACAACTGTGTGTTGCGTGTCGTCGCTGATTCATCCTCGGTCAACTATGTCACCATTCTGCAGGAAGTCTTGCCTCGTCGCGGCGAGCAGTATACTTTCTCCACGCTGCTCAAATGGAAGTACGATGTGTTGCGCCGTATGCGACAGCCCTCAGCTGTAGACATTACCTTTACCTGTTTTATCAATGACGAGGAGGTGGATGTAAAAAACCTGCATCTCGCTTGCCGCACAGTCAACGAATGCCCTCTCTCGCTGGTATATGATGGTAAGACTATGGATTTCCGTTGGCTTTTTGCCGCATATGTCAACGAGGATCATCCACAGATAGAGCAGATACTCACCGATATCATGGATCAGGGTATCGTGAATCGCTTTGTCGGTTATCAAGGCAGCGAAGCCGCAGTGCGCGACCAGGTCTTCGCCGTATGGTATTATGCGCTCAATCGTGGCATCTCCTACTCGTCCATCACCTGCACTTCCAACCCCTCTACACGCGCCAATGTGCAACATATCAGGTTTTTCGATGAAGTGTGGAACTCACGGCAGGCCAACTGTGTCGATGCCTGCGTTTTCTTCGCCTCGATACTGAGAAAGATTGGACTCAGGCCCATTATCTTTGTAGAACCATGTCACGCTTATCTTGGCTATTATTCCGACCGTAACCGAAAAAAAGTGGCCCTGCTGGAAACCACCATCACCTCGTGGGTCAACTTCCCCGACTTAGAACGCAGCTTGGATGCAGATGGCCGTTTGCCGGAAGCTAAGTTCGGGAAGGTGAAGAAATATCTCTCCGAAGAGGAGGTACAGCGTTATGAGGCAGGCGAGATGACCTTCGACCAACTGAAGCTTGCTGTAGCTCGCAGCCTTTTTGATAAAGCTACCGAGTACGACCGCGAGACCTATGAAACCAATCTCTCCCACTTTACCGAACGCGATGTCATTACCTACCAGATGCTTGATATTGAGAACCTCCGCAAGATGGTGCGGCCTATCAACTAATCCGTCTGAAACTTTTTTTTGACGCTTAATACAATATTTACAATTGATTGTAGTTATTGTGGTGTTTTGAAAAAAACAAACGGCCCCGTAGTTCAGCTGAATAGAACGTCGGATTCCGGTTCCGAAAGTCGTGGGTTTGAATCCCGCCGGGGTCACTGATTATGAGAAAATCGACTCATCCTTTCATGCAGCTCCTCGTGATGCTTGCACTCTCTCTGGGTATTTTATTTATTTTGGTGATGGCAGGCATCGTGGTCGCGGCGGTTGCCATGGGCGCCGGTGCCGACATTGATGCCAGCGAGCTGTCTGGAAACCGTTGGCTTCAGGCTGTCTCCCAACTCCTTACTTTCGCATTGCCGGTATTGCTGATGACGCTCATCTATTATCGTGGCCGTCAGCGCGAATACTATCGGCTTTATTTTGGCGGGCGCCAGTGGCTCAACGCCTTGGCGGCGGTGGTTATTCTGGTACTGCTGATGCCTGCCATCGACTGGATTACCGTGTGGAACGATAGCTGGAACCTTGGTGGAATAGGGGAGAAGCTTCGTCAACTGCAGGATTCTACCGAAGGCCTGATCGAGCAGATCATGGACACCGATACCGTTGCAGGCTTGCTGGGCAACCTGCTGGTGGTGGCACTCTTGCCTGCCGTGTGCGAGGAACTGTTCTTCCGCGCCGGTATACAGAATCTGCTGCAACGTTGGTGGTCGCGCCCCAAGGGAGCAACCCCGGGTCAGGAATTGTCACAGGGGGAGACCATTACGGTGGGTACCCACCTCGCTGTCTGGGCCACCGCTATCATCTTCAGCCTCGCACACGGCGAAATCTATTCTTTCATGCCCCGCTTGTTGTTGGGCTTGTTGTTGGGATATCTTTATGTGGGCAGCGGCTCGCTGCTGGTCAATATAACGGTTCATTTTGCCAACAACGCCATTGTGGTGTTGGTCTATTGGCTCTCGGTCCGTGGTGTACTCGACATTGATCCTGAGGAACCGCTGCGGCTGAATTGGATCCTCACCGCCTGCTGTTCCCTGGCGGCCGTGATGGCGTTCGTCACCACCTTCGGTAAAAAACTAAAAATTAACCGATAGGGACCACACTTATACCCTAATACAGAGACGTATGGCTTGGGTTCTGTGAAAAAAATAGTATTCGTAAGATACTGAACAATAGTTGTTTGTTGCAAAAGGAGGTGTTAAAATAAAAAAAATAATCTCCGAATAAAAAAAAAGTAGTAATTTTGCAGCCCAATTGTGATTGAAAGACAATTAATAACAATTAAAATATAAGAAAAATGACAAAGGCAGAAATCGTAGCTGAAATAGCTCAGAAAACCGGTATCGAGAAAGTCGCNNTGCGTGGTTTTGGCAGCTTCATCGTCAAGAAACGTGCTGAGAAGACTGGCCGTAACATCAGCAAGAACACCACTATCATTATTCCGGCTCACAACATCCCCGCTTTCAAGCCCGCCAAGACTTTCATGCAGGATGTGAAAAAGAAAGTCAAATAATTTAAAGTATAATTACAATGCCTAACGGAAAGAAGCATAAACGCCACAAAATGTCTACGCACAAGCGTAAAAAACGCCTGCGCAAGAACAGACATAAGAAGAAATAAGTAGGCGAGCGCCATGTGGCGCAGACTGAACCTTTCTTCCGGCAAATTTCTAAAACAAATTACACGCCCTCCCGTCAGGGAGAGTTTGTAATTTGTTTTTTTTATGATTTTATGGAAAAAGAACTCATCATATCCAAACAGGACGATGGTGTGCAGATTGCCCTCACCGAGGACAAGCGCCTCGTCGAACTGCATAAGGAACAACCCGGCGGCCAGTATGCCGTGGGCGATATTTACTTCGGAAAGGTAAAGAAAATCATGCAGGGCCTCAACGCCGCCTTCATCGACGTAGGTGGCGACAAGGAGGGCTTTATGCACTACCTCGACCTGGGGCCCGACTACAACTCGGTCGACAAATACCTTCGCCTCGCCATGAACGGCGACGCGAATGCGGCTACGTTGTCCAATTTCAAGATAGAACCCATCCTCGAGAAGGTGGGCAACTTCGGCAATGTCCTCAAGGTGGGGCAGCCCATTCTGGTGCAGGTCACCAAGGAGCCTATCTCCACCAAAGGACCCAAGGTGACGGGCGATATCAGCATCGCCGGCCACTATCTGGTGCTCACCCCCTTCTCCAACAAGATATCCATCTCGCAGAAAATCAAAGGGTCGGAGGAACGAAGCCGCCTGCGCCGACTGGTGCAGAGCATACGCCCGCAGAACTTCGGCATCATCGTCCGCACCGTGGCCGAAGGCAAGAGCGTCTCCGAACTCGACACTGACCTGCGGCAGCTCATGGCAAGCTGGAAAGAGATGACCGAGAGACTCAAGCGTGTCAGCGCCCCCTGCAAGGTCCATGCCGAACTTGACACCACCTCGGCCCTGCTGCGCGACCTGCTCACCGACGACTTCAACAATATCTATGTCGATGATGCCGCCCTCTGCGACGAGGTGCGCAGCGTGCTCAAGACCATGATGCCCGGCAAGGAGGATATCGTCAAGCATTACAAGATGGATACCCCCATCTTCGAACAGTTCGGCGTACTGCGCGACATCAGGCGCATGTTCGGCCGTATCGTCACCATCCGTTCGGGAGTCTACCTCTATGTGGAACATACCGAGGCTATGCATGTCATCGACGTCAACAGCGGTAACCATATCAAGGCCGGTGAAGGGCAGGAAGACACCGCCTTGCAGGTCAATATCGAGAGCGCCAAAGAGATAGCCCGTCAGCTGCGTCTGCGCGACATGGGAGGCATCGTCATCGTCGACTTCATCGACATGGACAAGGCCGAGAACCGCAAGAAACTCTTCGACGTGATGACCGAGGAGATGCGGCGCGACAAAGCACGTCACACCATCCTGCCGCTCAGCAAGTTCGGACTGATGCAGATCACCCGTCAGCGGGTGCGTCCCGTCATGGAAGTCGACGTGCAGGAGAAGTGCCCCTTCTGCGACGGCACCGGCCATATCAAGCAGAGCCTTGTCGTCGTCGACGAGATAGAAGCTAGCCTGCGCCATCTCGCCACAGCCCAGGGGGAACGCCGGCTCACGCTGGTCACCCACCCCTATATCAACGCCTACATCACCCGCGGATGGCTCCGCAGCCTGCAGCACCGCTGGATGCGCAAATACCATGTCTCCCTCCGTGCCAAGCAGTCGGAACAATACGGACTGCTGGAATTCAAATTCCTACATTCCAATGGCGATGAAATACAGATGTAAAAAAGTGAAGAAAGAAGAATTAAGAATGAAGAATCTGTTTGTCGCAGTACGTTGGTGTAAGCCTATTCTTTATATCATCTTTTTATTCTTCATTCTTCATTCTTCACTCTTCATTTCTGCACAGGCTCAGACCCGCACCCGCGGCATCGACGTCTCCAAGTTCCAGGGCACGGTGAATTGGGCCAAGGTGGCCAAGGACAGCACCATCAAGTTTGTCTATATCCGTGCCACCGAGGGTACCTCCATACAGGATGCCTACTACAAGACCAACCTCAAGGCCGCCCGCAAGGCGGGCCTGTTGGTGGGTAGCTACCATGTCTACAGCAGCAAGACCACCGCCTACCAGCAGATGGCCAATATGCGCAAGATGGTCAAGAAGAGCGAACAGGATCTTGTCCCCGTGCTCGACATTGAGGGGCACCACTCGGGCCGACTCTATATGGAGCGCGTCGACAAGCTGCTCGAACTTATGGAGACAGAATATGGCGTTAAACCGATGATTTACACCTCCGAGCGGGTGTATAAGACCCATTTCGCCACCAAGAAATACGCCAAGTACCATATCTTTATCGCCAACTACCGCGGCTATCCCACCACCCGCTTCACCCTCTGGCAGTATACCGAGAAGGGGCATTGTAGCGGCATCAGTGGCTATGTCGACTTCAACCGCTTCCACCGCGACCACAGTCTTAGCGACATCAAGATGCCCAAGCCCAAGAAGAAAGCCGCAGCGACGACTGCTTCCGACACCACCGCCCAGAAATAAGGGTCGAAGTGTAAAAGCTTTTTGGTCAGTTTCAAAAGAGATCGTCTCTACGCTTACCTGTAACACCTTTATGCCGCCGCAGTTTTTAACTGCGGCGGCAATGTTTTTTGGTGGTTTCGTTTTTTATTTGTATTTTTGCACCGTGAATAACGGTGCATTACTATAATCGTATTGATATGAAAAAACTATTATCTTTTATTGTGCTGACCCTGACGGCCCTTTCGATGATGGCCAAGCCGGTGGATCCCGACAAGGCTATGCAGGTAGCCAAGAATTTCGTGGCCCAGTATGTCAAGGACGCCGACCAGTTGGAAGCCGTGGTGGTCTACACCCACCCCATGCCCAAAAGTGGCCAGCCCGCCATGTACGTGGTCAATCTCGGCAGCGCCTTCGTCATCGTCTCTGCCGACGACGTGGCCCATCCCGTCCTCGGCTATAGCCTCTCGCGTCCCTGGCCGACGCAAGGAGAAAGGTCGAAGGTGAAAGGAGAAACAACTACTCCGCAATCAGGCAATCAAACATTAGCTCCGCAGGTGGCCGCCTACCTCGATGACCTTGCCGCACAGATCGAAGCAGCCATTCTGAGACCGCAGACGTCCCCGTCCGCCTCGGGTAAGCAAACTGCTGCGTCAGCCCTGGGAACGCAGACGTCCTCGTCTGCCCAAAATGATGAGACCGCCGCCGAATGGCACCAACTTTTAACTCTTAGCTCATCACTTTTAACTACCACCACTCTCCCCGACAGCGTCGGTCCCCTCCTCACCACTACCTGGGGCCAAGGCCAGTACTACAACGCCCTCTGCCCCGAAGACATTAACGGTATCGACGGACATTGTGCAACCGGCTGTGTCGCCACCGCCATGGCCCAGATCATCAACTATTGGGGCTACCCCGTCCATGGACGTGGCACCCATAGTTACCAGCATGATACCTACGGAACACTCACCGTCAACTACGACAACGCCACCTATGATTATGCCCACATGCCCGACGCCCTCACCGCCACCAGCACCCCGCAGGAGGTCAACGCCGTCGCCACCCTGATGCGCGACTGCGGCGTGGCAGTTACCATGTCTTATGGACCCTATGAAAGTGGAGCCGATGGAACAGTGATCGCTTCGGCATTAGTGGATTATTTCAGAATGAACCCAAGGCTTGGAGAAACAAGTTCGTCATATTACACCGGAGAACAATGGATTGATTTGCTTAAGGATAACATGTCAAGAAATCAACCTGTATTATACTCGAACGGTTCTCACGAATATATTTTGGATGGTTTTAATTCCGAAGGTTACTTCCATTTTAATATGGGGTGGGGTGGCTCCGCTGACGGCTGGTACCTGCTGGACACGTTTTACAATTACACAGCCATAGTTGACATTCGTCCGGATTCTTCATCGAATATTATTATTGGTCAATCCTATGGAACAAGTTCCTATTTTGTTGACAGCACTATTCATTTCAAACATGTATATGCTGAAAGCGATTACCCACATTCGGTATACACTGGTGGTGCGCATCCGCAGATTATCACATTTCAACTACAAGATACATCTGAGCAAATTGTTGTAGACTTTATGTCGTATGAGGAGAAAACACCATCGTTGACAATGGTGTTTTACGATGGAGGAAATACGTCATCACAACTGATTCGCACACTTGACTTGTATGGGTCAATTGACAAATCCCCTATTGTTGCGAGTGGCAATCAGATAACAATATACTATACTTGTGTTCATGCTGATGCGGGTTTCCATTTGCGAATTGGGGGAAATGGGAATTGCAGAGTTGTGTCCAATGTAATAGTCAATGAAAGTGCAGAGATCAAGGAAATCACTTGGACTGAAAACGGTACGGCTACACAATGGATGGTTGAGTATGGGGAAACTGGTTTCGCCGAGGGTGCTGGTCTTTCTACCACAGTCGACACTGCTTATGTGGTTATAAGTGGTCTTTCTCCGGAAACTACTTATGATGTGAGAATTCGTCCGGTCTGTACGGACAATGCATCTGATCTATGGAGAAGTATTACTGTAAACAATAGGAAATATTGGACGGATGTGGTGCTCTCTGAGCCAGAAGGGTACTATATCGACTCTGTTGGAACTATTCATATATCAACTGCCGAAGGTCTGGCCTGGTTGGCTAAGTTGGATGAAGCATTGAATTGGGAGTATATCCAAAAGAATATTGTTATTGAAAACGATATTGATTTGGGACAGTTTCTATGGCGACCTATGTTGAGATGGAAAGGGAATGTTGACGGGAAAGGCCATGTAATACGTAATATGACAGTCAGGGAAATATCTGCTGAGAATGGGGGTGGTTTATTTGTTTCAATTCAAGGTGATACCGTAAAAGATTTAGGATTTGTGAATGCTGATGTTGACGCTCCAAGTGCCGGTGCCTTCTCGTATAGCACAGCTGGAAATACTGTTTTCCTTAATTGTTTTAGTGTTAACCATACAATTAAATCATCTCAGTTTGAAGCAGGTGGCTTGTTGGCAGCCTCAAGTGCAACGCTTATCAATTGCTTTGTAACAGGAAAAATTAATCCCGCTTTTACCGGAGGGGGAATTGTTTCAGACGGTGCGCCAAAAATGTATAATTGTTATTCCAGTGTTCGAGAAATATCTGGATTGAATGTATGGAAGGGCCTGATTACTGCATACACACGAGGAGGTGAATTTGATAATTGTTTTGCTGATATTGATTATGTAAAGGATAATTGGTCTGGGGCTTATATGGGATCTTATTATGACAATCCTACTATTGGATATTTCTTTGGACGTCCCGAAGGTATAAGTAGAATCAACAATGCCGTCGGATTTACCAGAAAAAGAGGAAATGGCGCCATTTTGGTTACAGACACTGCAGTCAGTTGTACATATCCTGAAGGAACGACGTTGATAAATGCTCTTAACGGATGGGTAATTGAAAAAAACGACCCCTCGTATAGAACGTGGGCATGGGATAGCGTATTGAATCTGCCTGTGTTTGGAAGTTTCTATGAGCCAATGTGTCCTGGCGTTAGTAATATTGTCGCAACTAATATAATGAGTAATGGCGAATATACTGTAGCTCTCTCTTGGCAGGAAAACGGTTCGGCTGAAGCCTGGCACATAAAATGCCTTCCTACAGGTATAGTTGAAGAGGATAGCGCCATATATTATACTGCGAACACTACGTTAGATACACTTTGGGGATTGACTTTAGGAAAAGCTTATGATTTTTATGTCCGACCTATATGTACGGATAGCAATACCGTGCCTTGGGGCACTCCCGCAACATTCATTGTAGACAAGCCTTATTGGGTGGAGATGGTAACCTCATGTCCCGCTGGGTATTATGAAGACAATAACGGCAATGTGACCATATCGTCAGCAGAGGGCCTTGCTTGGATGTCAATTCGTTCAAATGGATTACATGGACAAAAAAGAATTACCTATGAGGGTAAAACAGTCTCTATTGTTGCGGATATTGATATGGGAAGATTTCGGTGGACTCCCATCTCTTTGTTCCTCAATAACGGAGAAATATCGGAATTTAGAGGACGCTTGGATGGTAAAGGGCATACTATCTCGAATATTTATTGCAATGAAATAGATATTTACTTCAATTATTTAGGGTTATTCGGATATTGTCATAATGCAAATTTATCCAACCTTGTTATTGCTGATTCAAAAGTTATTGGTACATCATTTAATGGAATATTGGTCGGAGTCGCGAGATCTTGTTCAATAAACAACTGTCATGTCAGAAATTCTATACTTAAAGGCAATATGATATTAGGTGGACTTGTTGCAGAGTTTTGTGCTTATGGAAGTGATGAAAGAAACATACTTATGAACTCATCTTCAACTGGGACAATCTGGGGTGATCAATCTGCTGGTGGGTTATTTGGATATTCTGGAGGAGATCGTGACACAATTATCAATTGTTATTCGGGAATGAATATTGCAATAAATGGTTTATACTACCCGGAGGCACTAGGAAGTCTTATGGCCTACTCTTCTGGTGTGATAAAAAATTGCTATAGTCATGGGTATGTTGAACGAAATGATAGTTACAGTACTGGTAGTGCAATAGGAACAATTCATCCGAACTGTGTTATTAATAATGTTTATGGTATTCACATTGATAGCGTTCCCTTGTTTGGTTATATTTATGAAAGACCTGTTATTATTGACACGGCAACAATTAGTAATGCAGGATTTTTAGAACCCGGTATCCCAATAGGGAATTCATCATATACCGACCTCCTCTCTGCCCTCAACGCTTGGGTGGATGCCAACGATACGACCGGCCTCTATCGCTATTGGGCGGTCGACTCGGCCAATGTAAACGGAGGTTTCCCTGTATTTGCTGAACCACAATCATTCACTCTAACTCTCAATGTCGATGAAAATACTCCCTATGGTTCTGTGAGTGGTGGTGGTTCGTATTCTGAAATAAACAAGGAAGCAACTATCATCGCCATTTCGCAAGAACAATACCATTTCGTGCAATGGAACGACGGCAACACTGATAACCCGCGTGTTGTCGTACTGACACAAGATACATCGTTCACCGCTCAGTTTGAAGCCGACAGGTATAGCATTGTCGGAACTGCAAGCATGAGCATATCCTATGCTGATGACTTTGAGAATCCTGCACATGATAATCAGTGGACACTTCAGAATGATAACTATGTGAACCAATGGCACCTTGCCACGCTGAATGATACAAACCGGGCACTCTTTATTAGCAATGATAACGGTGTGAGCAACAACTACACTATCAATGGTGCCGATTCATATGTCTTTGCCTACACTTACCTTACTCTCGATGCCGGTCAGTACAACTACAGCTACGACTGGCGCTGCAATGCAGAACAGAATTACGATTATCTGAGGGTGGCACTTGTGCCGGTTGCAATAGCACTCAATTACAATGAATGGTGGTATGGCGCTTTGCCAGTAGGCAGTATTGCTCTCGATGGCGGTACACAACTAGTACAACAAACCGATTGGACTATCCAAAGCGGAACCGTTGATGTGCCTTCAGATGGAGAATACAGGCTGGTGTTTTATTGGTGCAATGACAACCCTTATGGGTATATGCCTCCCGCTGCCATCGACAATATTCACTTCTCCAGCACCGTCATGGTGGAGGACCACGGTGTTGTGCTGGGCAGCGACACCGTGCCCTACCTCGACACCGTCACGCTTACGGCCATTCCCGACGAAGGATACCATTTCACGCAGTGGAAGGATGGTAACACCGACAATCCTCGAACTATCATTGTAACGGAAGATGCGAAATATATTGCATTCTTCGAGAAGGATATCCCCATCGGGAACGACACAATCTTAGTGTGTGACAGCTACACATGGAACGGCATCGTATACACCTCCGACACCGTACTGGTAGATACCATTAGCACTAGCGATGGCGATAGCATCTCGTACCACCATCTCTTTGTTAACTACAGCACCAATAGTATCTTGACGGATACGGCCTGCGAGGCTTATTTCTGGGATGGAGAGTGGAGGTATATCAGCGGTCAGTACGCCGATACCACCACCAACGCCGTCAGCTGTGACAGCATCGCGATCCTCAACCTTACTATCAACAACCCAGTGCACACCGCTACCACGGTGACAGTCTGCGACAGCTACACCTGGCAGGAGGCCGTTATCACCACCTCCGGCACTTATCACTACACCCATACCGATGCCAACGGCTGCACGCAAGACGATACCCTCTACCTGACCGTCAACTACAGCAGCACCGGCGATACAATGGCGACGGCCTGCGACAGCTTTACTTGGTGGAACACGAATTACACTAGTTCCACAAATACACCCATACACGTTTATACCAATACACTAAACTGCGACAGCACTGTTACGCTGCACCTGACTATCAACCATAGCAACACGGGTGACACCACGGCGACGGCTTGCGACAGCTTTACTTGGTGGAACACGAATTACACTAGTTCCACAAATACACCCATACACGTTTACACCAATACACTAGGTTGCGACAGTACCGCTACCCTCAACCTTACTATTAACTATAGCAGTACGGGTGACACCTCGGCGACGGCTTGCGACAGTTACTCGTGGTATGAGCACACAGATATCACAGAAAGCACAGATGCTCTCACGCATACCTTCGCCGATGCTAACGCCCAGGGCTGCGATAGCATCGTCACGCTTCATCTCACCATAAACTATAGCACTAACAGCATATTGACGGATACGGCCTGCGAGGCTTATTTCTGGGATGGGGAGTGGAGGTACATCAGTGGCCAGTATTTCGATACAACTACCAACGCCGTCGGTTGTGACAGCATCGCGATCCTCAACCTCACCATCAATAACCCAGTGCACACCGCCACTACGGTGACAGCTTGCGACAACTACACCTGGCAGGAAGCCGTTATCACCACTTCCGGCACTTACCACTATACCCACACCGATGCTAACGGCTGCACGCAGGATGATACCCTCTACCTCACCGTCAACTACAGTAGCACCGGCGACACCTCGGCGACGGCCTGCGACAACTTCGCGTGGTATGAGCACACTAATATCACAGAAAGTACAAATATCCTCACGCATACTTTAGCTGGAGCCAACGCCCAAGGCTGCGACAGCACTGTTACGCTGCATCTGACTATCAACTACAGCAGCACCGGCGATACCACGGCGACGGCCTGCGACAGCTTTACTTGGTGGAACACGAATTACACTAGTTCCACAAATACACCCATACACGTTTACACCAATACACTAAACTGCGACAGCACCGTGACGCTACACCTGACTATTAACCACAGCGTGGAAACCACGGTGACGGATTCGGCCGAGGAAAGCTACGCTTGGCATGACAGCACCTATACCGAGAGCGGTACCTACCAGTGGATAGGTAACACCGTCGAGGGCTGCGACAGCATAGTGACACTAATCCTGACTATCATTCCCTCGCATGAAGGCATAGATGAGTGGAGAGATGAGAGTGGAGAGTGGAGAGTGCGTGTCGAGAACGGCCGCATCGTGGTGGAGAATCTTGGGAACGCGGACGTCCCCGTCCGCCTCTATGATATGATGGGCCGCCGCATAACCACAATGAACGCTACCACAGGGCGGACGAGGACGTCCGCGCTCCCAGGGGGCGTTTACCTCGTAAAGATTGGCAATGCTCCTGCCAAGAAGGTGGTTGTGATCCGAAATAACTAACGAAATAACTTAAAGATATTCAATATGAAAAAAGCATTATTATTTTTAGCGGCTTTTGTGCTGCTGGGAGCCTTTGCTTCGAGCGTATGGGCATATGACGGTAGAGCCGTCGTGCCGTCGGGGCAGACCATCTATTACAACTTTTATGGGGATTGTATTAGCATCACAGGCCCAAGTACTTTTGGTTGGGGGGATTACACCAAGCCCACTGGCGCCCTTGTCATTCCCGACAGCATTACGCATAATGGCGTCAAATATCCTGTCGTCTCGATATATTGGTATTCTTTCTGTGACTGCACTGGTCTCACCTCCGTCACCATTCCTAACAGCGTCACCTCAATAGGCACTACGGCTTTTGAGGGTTGCAGCGGCCTAACCTCTATCGTCATTCCCAATAGCGTGACAGAAATAGGCTACAAAGCCTTCGAAGACTGCAGCGGCCTCACCTCTATTACCATCGGGGACAGCGTCACCTCGATAGGTAATGAAGCTTTCAAAGGCTGCAGTGCTCTAACTTCCGTCATCATCCCCAATAGCGTTACCACAATAGGTAATGAAGCTTTCTATGGCTGCAGCAGTCTGAATTCCCTTACCATCGGTAGCGGCGTCACCTCGATAGCAAATAATGCTTTCCGAAACTGCAATGGCTTGAACTCAATTGTCGTAGACGCTGGTAACACGGTATATGACAGTAGAAACAACTGCAATGCCCTTATCGAAACGGCATATAGTATTCTAATTCAAGGATGCAATAATACGGTTATTCCCAATACTGTCACCGAGATAGGTAATTATGCATTTTCTGACTGCAGCGGTCTGACCTCCATCGCTATCCCCAATAGTGTCATTTCGATGGGCAGTTATGCTTTTAATAACTGCAGCGGCCTGACCTCTGTTACCATCGGTAGCGGTGTCACCTCGATAGGCGATCAAGTTTTCAGGAACTGCACCAGTCTGACCTCTGTTATTTTCTCCAATAATGTCACCTCGATAAGTGATGGGGCTTTCTATGGCTGTAGCGGCCTGACCTCTGTCACCATCCCCAACAGCGTCACCTCGATAGGCGGTTGTGCTTTCCAGAATTGTAGCGGTCTGACCTCCGTCACCATTCCCAACAGCGTCACTTCGATAGGCGAATATGCTTTCCGAGATTGCAGCGGCCTCACCTCTGTCACCATTCCCAACAGCGTCACCACGATAGGAAGTGAGGCTTTCGAGGGCTGCAGCGGACTGATATCTGTCACCATCCCCAGTAGCATCACTTCGATAGGCTATGGCATTTTCTTAGACTGCAGCGGTCTGATCTCCGTCACCATTCCCAACAGCGTCACCTCGATAGGCGGTTATGCTTTTGGCTGGTGCAGCAGTCTGACCTCCGTCACCATTCCCAATAGCGTCACCTCAATAGACTATTGTGCTTTCCATAGCTGCACCAGCCTAACCTCCGTTACCATTCCCAACACTGTCACTTCGATAGGGTATTCTGCATTTGAGAATTGTAGCGGTCTGACCGCTGTCACTATCGGTAGCGGTGTCACCTCGATAGGCCGGTATGCTTTTCAAAACTGCAGCAGTCTGGACACAGTATATATGATCCCCCCCACACCGCCTTCACTCGATAATTCTTATGGAGAACCTTTTGATAGTTATACTAATTTAGTATTTATCCTCACGGGTTGTTCCTACGACAACTATTACACTACCAATTCAAACAACCCATGGTATGACTATCGCGATAAGCTCCGCGACCCGTTATATGACATCAACGTTACCTTATTGCCAAACGACAGCACGCGCGGAACAACCTCCATTATTGCAGGTCGCAGCGACCGCTTAGTAAGATGCGATTCCACAGCTGTTATTTCCGCCACGGCCAACAGCGACTACCACTTCGACCATTGGAGCACTGGCAGCACCGCCAATCCCGACACCATCACCCTTGCGGGCGACAGCACATTGACGGCCTATTTCGTCGGCCTGACGGTAACGTCAAGCGACAACAGCCGTGGAACAGCTTCACTCACCAAGATAGGCGACCACATAGATGAAATCACCGCCACACCCAACTATGGCTACCACTTCGACCACTGGAGCAATGGCAGCACCTCAAATCCAGCTACTATCATCCTCATGGGCGATAGTACAGTGACTGCCTATTTTGAGAAGAATCAGTACACCTTGACTATGTCGGTCAACGATGCCACTATGGGTACCATTGTCGACCGTAGTGGCACTTACAACTACCTCGACACTGTGATTGTTTCCGCCACCTGCACCGCAGAGCATCACCACTTCGTTTGTTGGAGCGACTGGGAGACGGCTAATCCCCGCATAGTGACCATCACCGAAAATACCTCTCTTACCGCTATTTTCGCCATCGACACCCACTATGTCGGTGCCACTCCCAACAACTGGGAGTACGGCGAGGTCTATGGCGGCGGCTATTACCCCTACGGCAGCACCGTGACCCTCCAGGCCATGCCTAATGAGGGACACCTGTTCCAGGGCTGGAGTGACTTCGCTTCGGACAATCCCCGCACCCTCACTGTGGAGGGCGATTATTTTGTGAATGCCTTATTCACCCCATACTGTGTGCCCTCCATCTGTATGGTCAGCGTGCAGGACAACCACAACCTGCTGATATGGGACGACAACGGCGTAGAATGTGACCTCAACATCTACCGCGAAGGCTTGACCACGGGCGACTACGATCTGGTGGCCACCATCCCCTATGGCCAGGGCACGCAGTGGGTCGACGAGGAGTCGCGCCCCATGAACCGCAGCTACCGCTACAAGATGACGGCCGTTGACCAGTATGGCAACGAAACACCTTTCAGCGAAGTGCACAAAACTATGCACCTCCTTATCAGCCAGGGCCAGGGCAACAGCTGGATGCTGTCGTGGACTCCTTACGAGGGCGCCACTTATTCGAGCTACCAGATATACCGTGGCTCGAACCAATACGACATCGAGCTGATAGACCAGTTCTCCGCTGACGGCAACACCTCATATGCCGACTATAATGTAGACCTCGACACCGTCTACTACCAGGTGGCCATCATCAAAGATGAGCCCTGCTACAACGCCAAGTCGCTTAACATTATCCGTTCCAACATTGCCACTAACGGCACATTGGGCATAGATGAGTGGAGAGATGAGAGCGGAGAGTGGAGAGTGCGTGTCGAGAACGGCTGCATCGTGGTGGAGAATCTTGGGAACGCGGACGCCCTCGTCCGCCTCTACGATATGATGGGCCGCAGCATAACCACAATGAACGCCACCACAGGGCGGACGAGTGGTGTGCCGTCGGCTCGGCTGACAACGTCCGCGCTCCCAGGGGGCGTCTATCTCGTAAAGATTGGCAATGCTCCTGCCAAGAAGGTGGTGGTAGTACGATAATACATTATTAAATGATGAAAAAGATAGTTTTACTTATCGGATGTGTCGCCATGATGGCGACGGCGATGGCCCAGGGCAACCACTACGACTTCTCGGCCATCAACGGCGGCAAGACCCTCTACTACCTCATCAACGGCAGCAGCGTCACGGTGACTTACCCTAAGGCCAATTCCGCAGGGACGAGCTACTACGTGGGTCATGCGAAGCCTACAGGTGATCTCGTCATCCCCTCGAGTGTGACGCACAACGGCACTACCTACAGCGTCACCGCCGTTGACGGCAAGGCCTTCTTCTATTGCAGCGGCCTGACGAGCGTCGAGATGCCCGCTACGGTGACGATGATTGGCGACTCGGCTTTCCTGGGTTGCAGCGGCCTCATGGCCGTTACGCTAGGCGAAGGACTTGGCTCGATAGGCTACGCCGCCTTCCGCGGTTGCAGCCACCTGCCTTCGATAGTGCTGCCGGCCTCGTTGCAGTCGATAAACAACTACGCCTTCTTCTCCTGCGCCATGCTGAAAAAGATCTACTCCCACCCCATGACGCCCCCTTCGGTGACAGGCAACACGCTGACGGCCGACACACTGGTGGTGCACTGCGACGCCATGGGCGCCTACCAGAGCACCTTCCCGTGGAGCACGCGTTTCGCCACGGTGATGGGGTTCGTGGAAGAGCTGCCGCAGGTGCGCGACACGGTGACGGCCCGCTGCAGCTACCTGTGGCAAGGGCGGCTCCTGACCGAGAGCGTCGACAGCCTGGCCGTCGTGGGTGTACAGTCGTGGCTCTGCGACACGCTGCATATCCTCACCCTTGCCATCGAGCCCTATGTCTACGACACTGTTGACACCCTGACGCTATGCTGGAGCATGATGCCCTACAGCTATGGCGACACGGTGCTGGAGACCAGCATGGAGAGCGGCGATTACAGCTTCCTGATGCACAGCCGGGAAGGGTGCGACAGCACTGTGGCGCTCCACCTGACGGTCCACGCCTCGGAGCAGACACAGATATGCATGGTGTCGGTAGCGGATAACCATAATGTGCTGATGTGGCCCAAAGGAGAGGAAGTGGCGGAATACAACATCTACCGCGAGGGCGCCACTACCGGCAGCTACACGTTGGTGGCCACCATCCCCTACGACTCGCTGTCGCAGTGGGTGGACGAGACCTCGCGTCCTATGTCCCGTGCCTACCGCTATTACATCACCTCGACCGACCTCTGCGGCAACGAGTCGGAGGCCAGCGGCATACATAAGACCATGCACCTCACCATCGACAAAGGGCAGGGCAACAACTGGAACCTTCACTGGTCAGAATATGAGGGCGCCTCGTACTCGGGCTACCAGATTTACCGCGGACATAACGCCGATGACATCGAGCTCATCGACGAACTGCCGGCCGACGGCATCATCAGCTACACCGACTATGGCGTAGACTTTGACACCGTCTATTATCAGGTGGCCATCGTGAAGGACGAACCCTGCACTCCTGCCAAGGCGGCAAGCCTCATCTTCTCGAACATCGCCACCAACGGGACGTTGGGCATAGAGGAGTGGAGAGATGAGAGCGGAGAGTGGAGAGTGCATGTCGAGAACGGCCGCATTGTGGTGGAGAATCTTGGGAACGCGGACGTCCCCGTCCGCCTCTATGATATGATGGGCCGCCAAATCCTCCACGAGGAAATTAATTCTTCATTTTTCACTCTTCATTCTTCACTTCCCGCCGGCGTCTACCTCGTCAGGGTGGGTGGTTATCCCGCACGCAAGGTGGTGGTGATCAGGTAGTAACGTTTTTCCTGCACCGTATCAAGACCGTATCAAGGCCGTACCAACACCGTACCAAGTCCGACAGAGGTGGGGCGAAATGCGTCAAATGACATCATAATGCATCATTTCGCGTCATTATGAATCGATTTTTGCCCTTCCTCAAAGAAGGCCGTATATTATATGGTGTGTGAAATAAGTTAGAATAGTTTGGCGATGACCGCGATCAGAAGTACGGCGGCATAGATTACTTTTGCCAAGGAGCCGGCCATGATGCCGATGAAAGAGCCGAAGGCGGCGCGCAGGGCGGGGGAGAACTCCTGCTGTTTGATATATTCGCCCACGAAGGCACCTACGAAAGGCCAGAAGAAGACGCCTATCAGGCCCGTGGGGCCGAAGGGCAATCCGATGATGGCCACCAGCAGACCTATGGTGCAACCCCATACGCCCCACTTGGTGCCGCCGAAGCGGCGGGTGGTGAGCAGCGGGATGACATAGTCGAGCACCATAAGTAGCACTCCGACCACGGCGCTCCATACGAGCCATCCGGTGGAGATGTCGGCATAGCCGCTGAGGCGAGCCAGCAGCAACCCCAGCCAGGCCATCGGCACCGCCGGCGGCACGGGGGTGAAGACACAGACGATGCCTGCCAGCAGGCATAGGAAGGCGAGGATGATCAGCAGGGTGTTCATGGCTTTTTGTTTTTTTCTTCTAGGATTTCTAGGAAGAGAGTCCGTAATCTTTTCTCATCTTTTATCAGGGCGCGGAGGTCGGCCAGGGGGGCGGCGTTGGGGCTGTCGGGAAGCCAGAGTTTTATATAGCCGCCTTCGGCGTATTTCTCGTGCAGGTGCTCGAGGGTGCGCTGCCAGTGCCCTTCGCGGTCCAGCTCTGGGTAATGGCTGAGGCCATATTCCACGGTGCGGCGCACGATGGTCTCGGGCTCGATGTCGCGGTCGGCTTCGGCGATGATACATCCCAGCAGGGAGCGGGGTGGGGTGGTGGCTGAGGCGCGGTGGTCTTCGGCAGCCTGGGCGATAAGCTCTACCTCCTCCTCGCTGAACCAATCCCGCAGCCGGCGGCAGGCACGGATGAGGCGGCCCGAGGCGAGGTGGTGCACCTCGCGCCCCTCGGCGAGGCCGAGGTCGTGCATGGCCGCTGCAGCATATGCCATCGGCGTAGGCTGCTGCATCATGGCGCGGGCGATGACGCGGCGGGCGTGGTCGCGGCGGTGGGCGGCGTCGAAACGGTCGTATTGGGGGAGGACCTCCTGCTCGACAAAGGTCTTCAGGCTCTCGGGCACCTCGTCGTAGCGCCACCACTCGTAGGCTACGCGTGGTGAGCCGTCGGGCATGTAGATGATGCCACAATAGACGAAGCCTTCCTTCTCCAGCAGGTGGCGCATGGGGCGGTTGGAGGCATGGGTGTCGACACGCAAGTGGGAGAACCGCTCTTTGGCGGCGGCGAAGCAGAAGTCGGCGATGCCATGTATCCCTCCGCGGGAGGACCTGTCCCCGGGGGCTTTGGCCATACGGTGGAGGGTGGTGTAGGGGGTGACGGTGTCGATCCAGCGGCCGTGGTCGATATAGGCGTAGGTGGGCTCTAGGCCCGGCACCATGGCTACGGTGCCTACGGGTTGTGTGATTGCTTGATTGCTTGATTGCCCGAGTATGATGTACGAGACGCCGCGGCGGATGTCGTCGAGCAGGTCATCGCGGGTGGGGTAGCCCCCCCACTGCTCCAGATTGCCGTCGGCCCGCATCAGGCTGCGCGAGTGGTCGAACATCTCCAGCACGGTGGGGATGTCGGCCTCGACTGTAGGACGCATGCTGAAAGGTGAAAGGTGTTCGTTTGCGTTCATATGATGGATAACGTTTTTATTTTGATAATATTATTTGTGTGGTTTCGGCTTTTTTTTGTATCTTTGCCATGCGATTATAATGCACTGAAGACTATGTTTGAGAACCTTAGTAGCAAGATAGAGAAAGCGTTACATACCCTGCGCGGCAAGGGGTCGATTACCGATATTAATGTGGCGGAGACCGTCAAGGAGGTGCGCAAGGCCCTGCTCGACGCCGATGTGAGCTACCCGATAGCCAAAGAATTCACCGACAAGGTGAAGGCCGAGGCCATGGGCCGCAACGTCATACAGAGCATCGAACCCGGCCAGTTGATGGTGAAGATTGTGCATGAGAAGCTGACCGAGCTGATGGGTTCGGAGGCCGTGGACATCAACATCAAAGGGCAGCCCGCCGTGGTTCTCATCGCCGGTCTGCAAGGTTCCGGTAAGACCACCTTCAGTGCCAAGTTGGCCAACTACCTGAAGACCAAGAAGGGCAAGAGTGTGATGCTGGTGGCTGGCGACGTTTACCGTCCTGCCGCTATCAGCCAGTTGCAGACCCTCGGCGAGCAGATAGTAGTGCCGGTATATACTGAGGAGGGCAACCAGAATCCCGTGCAGATAGCCCAGAACGCCGTCCGTGAAGCCAAGCTGAAAGGGGTGAACGTGGTTATTGTCGATACCGCCGGCCGACTGGCTGTCGACGAGCAGATGATGGACGAGATTGCCGCCCTGAAACGCGAGTTGCAGCCGCAGGAGACCCTCTTCGTGGTCGACTCGATGACCGGTCAGGATGCCGTGAATACCGCCAAAGCCTTCAACGACCGCATCGACTTCGACGGCGTGGTGCTCACCAAGCTCGACGGCGACACCCGTGGCGGTGCCGCCCTCACCATCCGCTACACGGTGGAGAAACCCATCAAGTTTGTCGGCGTGGGCGAGAAGATGGACGCCCTCGACGTGTTCCACCCCGACCGTATGGCCAACCGTATCCTCGGCATGGGCGATGTGGTATCGCTGGTGGAAAGGGCACAGGAACAATACGACGAGCAGGAGGCCCGCCGCATACAGAAGAAGCTGGTGCGCGACGAATACAACTTCGAAGATTTCCTCTCGCAGGTGGCCCAAATCAAGAAGATGGGCTCGATGAAAGACCTGATGAGTATGATTCCCGGCATGGACAAGCTGACCAAGAACGTGGAGATCAGCGACGACGCCTTCAAGCCCATCGAGGCCATGATAGGTTCGATGACCCCCTACGAGCGTCAGCATCCGCAGTGCCTCAACGGCAGCCGCAAGCAGCGCATCGCCGCCGGCAGCGGACGTACCATCCAGGAACTCAACCGCTTCCTCAAGCAGTTTGACGACACCCGCAAGATGATGAAGATGGTAAGCAAGAACGGCGGCAAGATGCCGGTGAAAAAGAGAAGATAAAAAGACAATATATGGTACAACTATTGGACGGCAAGGCATTGGCCTTGCAGATTAAAGACGAGATAGCCAACGAGGTGCGCAGCCTGACCGCAGAGGGTCACCGTGCGCCGCACTTGGCCGCTGTAATTGTAGGCACCGACGGTGCCAGTATGACCTATGTGGCCAACAAAGAGAAGTCGAGCCACGAGGTGGGCTTCACCTCGAGCGTGTACCGTATGCCCGAGACGACGACCGAAGCGCAGCTGCTCGAAACCATTGAGTTTCTGAACAACGACCCCGACATCGACGGCTTCATCGTGCAGCTCCCTCTGCCCAAGCATATCAACGAGCAGAAGGTGATCGACGCTATCTCGCCCGACAAAGACGTGGATGGATTCACGCCGGTGAATATCGGCCGTATGGTGCTGGGCGAGAAATGTTTCGCCCCCGCTACCCCGATGGGTATCTGCACGCTGCTGCAGCGTTACGGCATCGAGACCGCCGGCAAGCACTGTGTGGTGCTGGGCCGCTCGAATATCGTAGGTACGCCAGTGGCCAACTTGCTGAGCCGTAAAGGATTCGACTGCACGGTGACGATGTGCCACAGCAAGACGCAGAACCTGAAGGAGCTCTGCCTGCAGGCCGACATACTGGTTGTGGCCATCGGCAAGCCCGAGTTTGTCACCGCCGACATGGTGAAGGAGGGCGCCGTGGTGGTCGACGTGGGCATCCACCGCGTGGAGGATGCCACCAAGAAGAACGGCTACCGCGTCATCGGCGACGTGAAGCACGCCGAGGTGGACGCCAAATGCAGCTGGGTGACTCCGGTGCCCGGCGGCGTGGGACCGCTCACCATCGTTTCGCTGCTGCAGAACACGATGAAAGCCTACAAGAAAAGTTAAGAGTTAAGAGTTAAAAGTTGAGAGTTAAAAGTTAAGGGCTGGCACATCATGGATGCGTCAGCCCTTATTCTATAGTTGTAGTCGTTGGCTACTACTGGTTGATAATATACTGGGTGGGGACGGTAGCGACGGCGCGGAAGCGCATGGTCTCCAGACTGCTACGTATGGTTTGATATAAGGAGATGTCTCCCACATCGGCTACGATAAAGGAGATGTAGCCCTCCTCAATGTCGAAGCGGATGTTGAGAGGCTGGTAGATTGTATTGCCGGTACCATCATTGAACGCGACGGGATAGATGTAGGGCAGCGGCACCTGGCGTTCGCCCTGGTTATAGCTCTCGTACTTGTAGGCTTCGACGGTACCGTACTGGAGCAGGTATTCGTCGATGGCATTCCATTTGAAGTCGCAGCGAAACTCATCATTGTTGTCGATATACCACATGTCGTTGGTAACAGTGAATTCGGCATAGCGCGAGTGGACGCTCTCCAGCATTTCCTTGTCATCGCAGGAGGAGAAGATGGCCGACATTGCTACGGCAATCATCGGGATTAACAACCCCTTGAATGTTCTGTGTTTTTTCATGTCTGTATTGTGTTTTTGGTGTTTATTATGCTGATTGTCAACAAGAACAAGGATATTTGTTGTCCGAGGTTCTTGATGCAAAGATAAGCATTCCCTTTGGATAAATTTCCGAGGCGGAAAATATTTTTCCGAAAAAAATGATTCCCGACGTAACAAAACATATTTTTCTGCGTTATGGGAAAAAATGATGTTTAGAGGAGATTGCCTATGAGACAACTGAAGATTACTCATTCTATTACCAACCGTGATATCAAGTCGCTTGACAAGTACTTGCAAGATATCTGCAGCGAGGAACTGCTTACCCCCGAGCAGGAGGTGCAGTTGGCGCAGCGTATCAAGCAGGGCGACCAGGCGGCGCTGGAGCGCCTGACCAAGGCCAACCTGCGCTTCGTGGTGTCGGTGGCTAAGCAATATCAGAATCAGGGTCTGAGTCTGCCCGACCTGATCAACGAGGGCAATGTGGGTCTCATCAAGGCTGCCAAGCGTTTCGACGAGACGCGCGGATTCAAGTTCATCTCCTACGCCGTGTGGTGGATCCGTCAGAGTATCCTGCAGGCCATCGCCGAGAACTCGCGCATCGTGCGTCTGCCTTCCAACCAGCTCGGCGCCCTCAACAAACTGAAGAAAGAAATCAGCAAACTGGAGCAGCAGTTGGAGCGTCCGCCATCAGAGGAAGAGCTGGCCGAGATGCTGGATATCCCCGAAGATAAAATTAAGGCCATCATGGGTATCAGCGGTCGCCACGTCTCTATCGACGCCCCGCTGGCCAGCGACGAAGATGTCAACTTCGTCGATGTGCTGCCCAACGAAGACACCCCGCCGACCGACAGCAAGCTGATGCAGGAGAGCCTGTCGCAGGAGATAGAGCGTTGCCTCTCCACGCTGACGGAATATGAACGTGAGGTTATCAAGATGTACTTCGGCATCGGGCTGCCTCACCCGCTGAGCCTCGACGAGATCGCCATGAAGTTCAACCTCACCCGTGAGCGTGTGCGCCAGATCAAGGAAAAAGGTATCAAGCGCCTGAAGACCAGCAGCAAGAGCAAACACCTGAAAGCGTATTTGTAAAGCTGTGAGCGGTGAGTTTTAAGTTTTAAGTGGCTTCATATGCCGCGTCAGCATACTTAAAGCTTACAGCTTAATACTTAAAGCTTAAGAATGGATATCATTCTAAAATATTTCCCGGAATTGACGGAGCGGCAGAAGGAAAAGTTTGCCGCTCTGTTGCCATTATACGAGGAGTGGAACGCGCAGATCAACGTGATTTCGCGCAAGGACATGGAGCATTTCTATGAGCACCATGTGCTGCACTCGCTGGCAATCGCCAAGGTGATGCGGTTCAAGCCTATGGCCGAGGTGCTCGACGTGGGTACCGGTGGCGGTTTCCCCGGGGTGCCGCTGGCCATCATGTTCCCCGAAAGCCATTTTACACTCATCGACTCCATCGGCAAGAAGATCAAGGTGGTGACGGATGTTATCGACCGCTTGGACCTTGCCAATACCCAAGCGCAGCAGATACGGGCCGAGCAATTGGACGGGGAGTTCGACTTTGTGGTCTCGCGTGCGGTGACCACGTTGGGCGAATTTGTCCCTTGGGTGAAGAAGAAAATATCCAAGTCACAGTACCATGACCTGCACAACGGTATCTTGTATTTGAAAGGAGGCGACTTGACCAACGAGTTGTTCCCTTTCCGGCACAAGGTCCGCACATGGGACATTGGAGAATGGTTCGAAGAGGAGTTCTTCGAAACTAAGAAGGTGATTTATCTTCCTTTGTAGTTTTATTTCAGCAACTGACGGATGATATCGTCGGTGGAGATGCCTTCGGCTTCGGCGTAGTAGTTGCGTACGATACGGTGGCGCAACACGTTGAGGGCGACAGCATTGATATCCTCCATGTCGGGCGAGTATTTGCCGTGCAGGGCGGCGTGGCAGCGGGCTCCGATAATGAGGTATTGCGAAGCACGGGGACCGGCTCCCCATGAGATGTATTTGTTCTCTTCTCGGGTTGACCTAACCAGTTGTACGGCATATTCCACTACGTTGTCGGGTACCGGCATGTGGCTGATGGCCTGCTGGAAAGCAAGGATATCGTCGGCGTTGAGTACTTGGCTGACCTCGGCGGTCGGGGCCACGGTGGTTTGTTTCACTATCTGCACCTCTTCGTTGAACGAGGGGTAGTCGAGCCTCACGTTGAACATGAAGCGGTCGAGCTGGGCTTCGGGCAGGGGATAGGTGCCTTCCTGTTCGATAGGGTTCTGGGTGGCGAGCACGAAGAATGGAGAGGGCAGGGGATAGGTGGTGCCGTGGGCGGTGACACGGCGTTCCTGCATGGCCTCGAGCAGGGCGGCTTGGGTCTTGGGCGGGGTGCGGTTGATCTCGTCGGCGAGCACGATGCCGGCAAAGACGGGTCCTTTGACAAAGCGGAACTGGCGGTTCTCGTCGAGTATCTCGCTGCCTGTGATATCGGAAGGCATCAGGTCGGGAGTGAACTGTATGCGGCTGAAGGTGAGGCCGAGGGTACGGGCGAGGGTATTGACCATAAGGGTTTTGGCCAATCCCGGTACGCCGAGCAGCAGGCAGTGGCCGCTGCCGAAGATAGACAACAGCAGGCTGTCGATAGCCTCGTCCTGTCCTACAATGACTTTTGCAATTTCCTGTTTGAGCAGATGGTATTTCTCTACCAGTTGGTCGAGTCGTTCTTTGTCGGTCATAGTCAGTTTTTATTTAAGGTTGCTGAAGACGCAGTCTTGAAACTCGTCGGCAAGGCGTACATAGGTGATTTGCATCTGACGGATAGCCCAGGTGCGGAGCTTCTCCTGCTTGGCATTGGCGAGGGTGGCGTTGTAGATGGCGTCGTAGTCGTCAGTGAGATTAGCGCGGTGGGCAGGGTATTTCTTATTGAGACGTACAATGCGGTAGGCATCTTGATTGTCTTCGGTCTTCATGGTCGTGGCGTTGCTGATCTGTGCTTCCTCCATACCTTGTATGCCTACGTTGAAGTAGAGCTGGTCGAGTGTCTGTCTGTCGAAGCGTGCAGTGCCGTCGGGGGCAATGGCATGGCCGCCCTGTTTGGCGTTGGATGCGGTGCTGTACTGACGGGCGGCATCTTCAAAACTGATGTGGCCGGCACGTATCTCGGTGGCGATGCTGTCGAGTGTCATGCGGGCACGCAGCATATCTTCGGAGGAGACCTTCGGCGCGATGAGGATATGACGGGCGTTGACGGTGTTTCCGCGGCGTTCGATGAGTTGGATGATATGGAATCCAAATTGGGTCTCGATGATGGGAGACACTTCGCCGGGTTTGAGTGCGAAGGCTGCCGACTCAAATTCGCTGACCATCTCGCCACGGGAGAAGAAGCCCAGTTCTCCACCCTTCTTTGCCGAACCAGGGTCCTGCGAGTAGAGGGTGGCCAGCATGGAGAATTTCTCTCCTTTGAGTACGCGTTCACGCAATTCGGCCAGTTGGGTGCGCACACGCTCACGTTCGGTCTCCGAAACGGTGGGTTGCAACACTATCTCGGATAGTTCGTAGCGCTCCGGGATGGTGGGCAGGCTGTCAACGGGCATCGCATTGAAGAAATCGATGACTTCGCGGGGGGTGATTCTCACGTCCTCGGTGAGTTTGTATTGTACACGTCCGGCGAGCATATAATTGCGTATCATGCGCTCGTACTGCTCTTTGAGTTCGTCGTAGGTGAATCCGGTGACTTCGTGGAGTGTCTCTTTGGTGCCGTACTGCCTCAAGTCGTTCTTAAGGTATTCTTGCACATATTGGTTTACTTCGTCATCGGTGACCTCGACGCTGTCCACCTCGCCTTTATGGATAAGCAACTGGTTGAGGATGAGGTTTTCGAGTATGGCGCATCGGTTTTCGAGGCGGTTCTCGGAACCTACGCGCAGACGCATCTGGGCATAGGAACGGTCAACGTCGGAGAATTTGATGATGTTGCGTCCCACCACTGCGGCCACGCCGTCGACGATGGTTTCCTGTGCAGGAAGGGAGCAGAGGAGCAGCAAGAATGCTCCCAGGGTGATTATCTTTTTCATTTCTTAGAGATATCGTTTTACTTTGTCACTTTTCTCGGCCTCTTCAAGCAGGTCGGTCTGCAGTCGGTCGAGGATATCGAGCTTTCTTCTGTTAAGTATGATGGAGCGTATATTTTCGCTCTGGAGTTCAAGAGGGGATATCTCGTCGCTGACTTTGTAATCGAGGATGCGGACGAGGTAGGCGGAGGAGTCGTCGTTGAGCTGTATGGTGCGGTTCTGACGCAGGTAGAGGTTTTCGTTGTAGGTGGTGATGGGGACGTTGCGTTGCAGGGTGTAGAACGGTAGCCAACTTTCGGCATCATAGTAGCCGGCATACCCGTGTCGGGTGGCCAGGGTCTCTATCTCGTAGATGTCGGTCTCGCTCAAATCTTTCTTGCTGAAGACTTTCTTTATCTTGGGTAGTGCCGGCGACTTGAGGGGGGCTACCACGTAGACGGTTTTGACGATGGCACTCCTCAGCTTGAAGTCATCCTGATGCTGTTCGTAGTATTCGGCGATTTGATCAGCGCTGACATTGGTGTCGAGCAGTTGGTTGAGTATTTTCTGCTCGTAGGCGTATGTGAGCAGGCTATTGCGATATTCGCGCAGTTGCTTTTCGAAGTCTTCGTGGATGTTCTTTTCGGCCTTGGTGAGTATGACAGCCTGTCGAATCCATTGCTCGACATAGTTGGCCACGATGGTGGCGCTGTCCTCGGAACTCACCCCTTCGCCCACCAGACCGGCCAGGTCGCTGAGGTGTAGCTCGTAATTGTAGGCCCGTGCCACCACCGGCGAGTCGTCGGATTTCCGATGACAGGCGGTAAGCAGGCTTGCAAGCAGTAGGAGACTAATACTTGATTGAACGAATGACATCGTGGTATATTTTCACGTTGTACTTTTCGAGTAGTTCTTTGCTCAGTTGTTGCTCTATCTCGTTCTGCCAGGCGCTGAGGTAGTATCCACGTGCATCCTGACTGCTCTTGAGAGAACGGGGGAAGGTCTCGTCCACCACCAGCATACGGTAGCCTTTATTGGCGGGTTTGACATAGATGCCGCGCTGCCACTGGTTGTCGTTAAGCAGGTTCTGACGAGTCTTCTCTACCATCTCTACGTCAATCTCCACCAGGTTGTCGTTAGGATAATCCTTGCGGTTCATCTTCTTGAGCAGCAGTTGTCTCATCTCCGAACTACCCATGTTTTTCCGTTGGGCTTTGGTGATGATTTTGACGGCTTTCGACGAGGGTATTGCGTTGCTGTCGGCGATGTCGAGTACCGTGACACGGGCTCTTGGGTGATAGAAGAAGATGCTATCGTCGGGGTTGCTCAGCTGCTTTTTGACACTCTCACGGGCATAGAAGGCCTCATAGCCGGCTGTGTCGTAAACGGCTTTGCGCCAAATCATCTTGTCGTTGTAGCTGAAGATGATGAGACCGCGGCGGTAGTCGTTGACAATCTGGGCGAATTCCGGATAGTCGTGCTCCAGCATGCTGTCGGCATAGTCGATGGAGATACTGTCAAGGAATTCGTTGTAGCGTTGTTGTACATAGTTGGCGATGCGCTGACGCTGCTCCGAGTGCTGTCTCTCGTGGATGAAACGGGCCACGTCGAGCGAGGTGTACTGTTTGCGGGGGGTGATGATAAGGGGAGTTGTGTCGGTGAATTCGGCTTTGTTGAAACGCCAGATGCCGGACATGACCGAGTCGGGTACGACACGTATCAGCTCGTCGAGGTTGGCTTTCATCTTAACGGGGGCGTTCTTCTTGGCTTTACGGCCTTGGGGGGTATCCTGCGGAGTGACGGTGAGGTCGATAATGCCGTATTTCTTGCGGGCGGTGGCGGCGAAAGCCTTACGCGACTGTTCGCCACGCTGGTCACGTGTCAGACGTTGCTTGTAGAAACTCTCCAGGTCTTCGGGTTGCGGCAGAGTGTCGCGTTTGATGAGTTTGATGATATGCCATCCGTACTGGGTGAAGAAAGGCTTGCTGATGTCGCCTTCTTTCATGTTCACCAGTTGATGGATATACTCGGGGGGGAGCTGCGACAGGGTGGCGTTGGCAAGCACACCGCCTCTGTCCGAGGTGGTGCGGTCGTCACTCTGACGCGCGGCAATCTCGAAGGGCGTGCCCTCCATCAATTGGTTGTAGATGAAGTTGATGCTTCCGTCTTTGGTGGAATCGGTGCTGTGCAACCAAATGTGGGCCATGGTGATTTTGCCATAGAGCTCCACGCGGTCGAGCAGTTTGATGAGATGGTATCCGAAGCGGGTGCGGACGGGTTGGCTTACCTCACCCATCTGCAGGGCGTAGGCGGCGTTTTCAAACGGGTAGACCATGTCGAATACCGAGAAGTATCCGAGGTCGCCCTCCACGGGTCGGGGCTGTGCCTTGGGATTTTTGGAACGTATCTCGTCAAAAGCCACGGTATTGAAATCCTCTCCGTTGTCGATACGCTGGCGCAGTTCGCGTATGTGATTGTAGGCTGCCAGGGTATCTTCGGGGGTGGCCCGCAAGTCGGCGGCTACCAGGATGTGTGCCGCACGCAGAGAATAATGATTGCGTTCATAGGCTTCGTCGAGGATGTGGCGGAGTACGGCAGAGTCGATAAGATAGGGCGCGGCCAGGTCTTTACGATAGTGTGCCAGTTCACGCAGCATACGGCTTGCGGTGTCCATCCCCAATTGGTGGGCGTCGAGCTCTTTGGCACGGAAGACAGCATATAGATTGGCGTATTCCTCAATGTCATCTTTATTCCCCGTGGCGTTGAAGTCTTTCATGAATTCCGACTGGCGGATCTTCTGTCCGCCTACTTCCATAACCACAGGATCACTCTGAGCCATCAATGCGGTAGTGCTTATCGCAGCGATGGCCAGTGTCAACAATGTTTTCTTCATTTGTCTTAGATACTTAACAAAAGTCTACTTGAATACTATCTCGAATAGTTCGGGGCTTCGCGGGTGATAGCAATATCGTGCGGATGGCTTTCGGTGCGGCCGGCAGCGGTGATGCGGATGAACTTGGCTTGCTGCAGTGCCTCGATGGTGGCGCTTCCGGTATAGCCCATGCCGGCTTTCAGGCCGCCGACCATCTGGTAGAGCACCTCGGAGAGGGTACCTTTGTAGGGCACGCGTCCTACCACGCCTTCGGGAACGAGTTTCTTGGCGTCGGTTTCTTTGTCCTGGAAGTAGCGGTCCTTGGAGCCGCTCTGCATGGCCTCCAGCGAACCCATGCCACGGTAGCTCTTGAACTTACGGCCTTCGAAGATGATGGTCTCGCCCGGAGCCTCATCCACACCGGCCACCAGAGAACCTACCATGATGCTGCTGGCACCGGCGGCGATGGCTTTGACGATGTCGCCGCTGTAGCGGATGCCGCCGTCGGCGATGACGGGTACGTCGAAACCTGCCTGTTTCAGGGCGCCACATACTTCGCATACGGCGGTGAGTTGCGGTACGCCGATACCGGCTACGATACGGGTCGAGCAGATGCTTCCGGGTCCTATACCCACCTTGATGGCGTCGGCACCGGCTTCGGCCAGCATGATGGCGGCTTCGCCAGTGGCGATATTGCCCACTACCACGTCGATGTCTTTGTATTTGTTTTTCACCTGCTTGAGAGCCTCCACCACGCGGATGGAGTGGCCGTGGGCGGTATCGATGACGATAGCGTCGGCACCGGCTTTCACCAGGGCGTCGACACGGTCCATCATGTCGGGCGTGATACCCACGCCGGCGGCCACACGCAGACGGCCGTTGGCATCTTTGCAGGCATTAGGACGCTCTTTGGTCTTCATGATGTCGCGATAGGTGATAAGACCCATAAACTGGCCCTCTTTGTTCACCACGGGCAGCTTCTCAATCTTGTGCTGCTGCAGTATGTCGGTGGCTTCGGCAAAGGTGGTGCCTTCATGGGTGGTGATGAGCTTGGTAATCATAATCTCGCTCAGCGGACGCTCCATGTCGCGCTCAAAACGCAGGTCACGGTTGGTCACCATGCCGATGAGCATACGGTTTTCGTCGACGATGGGGATGCCGCCGATGCCGTATTCTTCCATCAGGCGCAGGGCATCCTTCACCTTGGCATCCTTGGTGAGGGTGATGGGGTCGATGATCATGCCGTTCTCGGCACGTTTCACTTTGCGCACCTCGTTGGCCTGACGTTCGATACTCATGTTCTTGTGCAGCACGCCGATGCCGCCCTCCTGGGCCATGCCGATGGCCATGGCGGCCTCGGTTACGGTGTCCATGGCAGCTGATACCAGCGGAGTGTTGAGCATGATGCGCTTCGAGAAGCGCGACGCTACCGAGACTTCGCGGGGCAGCACTTCAGAATAGGCGGGGACGAGCAGTACGTCGTCGTAAGTAAGGCCTTCGCCGATGAATTTAGTGGTGTCTGTATACATAATTGCGCAATATTTTTGTCCGTATAAATAAAATGCAAAGATACGCACATTTTTATATACTACAAAATAAAAATATGTTTATCTGGTCCTAGTTGCTGTATTTTAGTCTATTACACCATGCTGTCAATCGCCGAAAAACCAGCTTTTGACTAGGAAGAATCCGTGTTAAGAGGATGTTATCTGCGGTTTGTGTCGAGCATCACCCCGTTGAGGGTACGGACGGTGATCTTTACTTGCGATACGTCGGCATTGGGGTCGACCGGGACAAGGGTGGTTGTAATGGTCTCACCAGCCTTGAGGTCGAAGAAGTTGTGCGTGAAATGGCCGTCGATATGCGGGTCGGTGTCGATATAGACGTCGTAAAGGTCGGTCTGTGCGGTGAGGGTGACCTTGAGGGTGGTGGCACCGATGTCCTTAGTAATGGCGTAGCGCGGGGTATCGTAGTAGCGGTCTTTGGGGTAGATGCTGTAGTATTGTTCCCAATACTGGAAGCTCCCCTCTCCTGTGGGAGAGGGGTTAGGGGTGAGGCTGTACAGTGCTTGTGCTCTGTAGTGCAGTGCTTTCCAGTTGCCGTAGTAGTCGATGCTGCTCCACGAGGCCACGGGCCAGCAGTCGTTTAACTGCCAGTAGAGGGTGCCCATGCAATGTCTGGGAGCGCGGACGTCCTCGTCCGCCCCTAGATGGCAGAAAATCCCGAATCCTACCCCCCAGGCCTGGAGGAGCTGGCTGACGTAGCAATAGTCTTCGAGGTTCAGGGTGTGGCTGTCGAAGCCGTAATATTGCCTCATGGATTTGTCGATGATTTCGCGGCCACGGCCGTGTTTCTGATGGTTCTTCATTGTCGGCGAGTCGATATAGAGTTGATCCTCTGGACAGAAGCGGCGGATGGTGCTTATCATGGGATAGCTCTGGAATCCGTATTCGCTCATAAAGCGGCCCGTCTTCTCGGCATATTTTTCGAAAGGCTCTTCTCCCCACCAGACGCCCCAGTAGTGGCTATCGCCATGGGTGACACACTCGGGGTGTCCCCAGCCGTAGAGTGGAGAGGTGATGATGTAGGGGCGCTGCAGCGGGTCGTTTTTTCGTACGGCCTGCGCAAGGATACCGTTCTCTCCGAAGAGGGTATCGATGCCGTGCTGCAGGCGGGCGCGCTGCTCGGGAGTCCAGTGATATACGTCCTGCCAGCCCCAGTCTTCCCAGCCGTTCTTCACCTCGTTGTTGCCGCACCAGAGGACGACACAGGGATGCTTGGCGATTCTTCTGATATTCTGCTCAGCCTCTTCTCGGATGCTCTCCAGCATCTCAGTGTCGTCGGGGTAGAGCATGGTGCTGAAGTTGAAATCCACCCAGACCATGAGGTCCAGCGAATCGCAGAGGTCGAAGAAGTAGTCGTGCTCGTAGATACCGCCGCCCCATACGCGCAACATGTTGAAGCCGGCATCTTTGGCGGAGCAGAGAAGGTGGCGGTAGCGGGCGCGGTTGGCGTTGTTGTCTACGGGGAAGGAATGAACGGGTATCCAGTTGGCGCCCTTAATGAAGATGGGCTTGCCATCACGATAGAAGGTGAAAGACTGGCCTATGCTATCCTCCTCCTGGCGAAGCTCTACTTTCTGAGTATTCGGAATACTCTGAGTATTCGGAATACTCGGTCGTTTATTCGTGATATACACAGGTTTCCAGATGCCGCAGGTGGGCAGCTTCGGACCCCAGTCCCAGCCCTGTTGATAGGGTGCTATGCGGGTGAAGGCCCGTCGGTCGGGGAGGGGAATGCCATAGTAGTCCTCGCGAAGTGAGTCGGTGAGAGGCTCAAAGAACACTTCAATCACGATGCTGTCATACTGGAGGGTGCCATTCGAGACTTCGAATACGTTTTCGGTGAACATATTGTCCACCGTTTCAGTGCCGCAATCGGGGTCACCGTCGCCCCAATAGGCTACCCAAAGCACCAAAGCATTTCCTGCCAACCCTTCCATGTCGAGGTAAAGGGGGCCTTTGGGCAGATTGCGTCCAAGGATAGTGGTGCGATACGACCAGGAGCAGTCTGCCACCCACTGCACACTGTCTTCGTTGGTGCCGTAATAGGGGTCGGGGATAAGGCCGTTGGCCATCAGGTCGGTATGAATGAATCCTGGCACCGTGGCAGGGTACCATTGGCCATTGTACTCGAACTGCCAGTTGGTGAGTTCTATCCTTTCCGGTTTGGTAGCACAGGCCGCCAGTAGCATCGGCAGGAGAATATAGACAATACGTTTCATTTGTTTTGACTACTTAACTACTGTCTACTTAACTACTTTTCTCATAATCTATTTGCTTTTCCAGAAGGCGAAGACTACGGCCAGCAGGATGAAGACAAAGCTGACGAGGTGATTCCAGCGGATGGGCTCGCTCTTGAAGACGGTGGCCACGATGACGGTGAAGACGGTCAGCGAGATGCATTCGGCCAGTATCTTGAGCTGCATCAGCGAGAAGGGGCCGCCGTTGATCTGGCTACCGATGCGGTTGGCTGGTATCATGAACGAGTACTCGAAGAAGGCTACGCCCCACGAGGTGAGGATGATAAGTATCAGCGGCCAGCTGGTGTTGATCTTCATCTCGGTGAGTTTCAGGTTGCCGTACCAGGCGAAGGTCATGAAGACGTTGCTGACGATGAGCAGCAGTATGGTAATTAAGGCTTTTGGCATATTAGTCGTATTAACATTGCGTAGGCTTGGTTGGTGCTGCGGTCGATATTCTGCTGGCGTCTGTTGGCGCCGAACTGCAGCAGCTTGGCTTCCGTGTGGGTGGCATCGGCCACGGCAATCCACACAGTTCCCACGGGTTTTTCGGGTGTACCGCCGTCGGGCCCGGCAATGCCGGTGGTGGCAATGGCGAGATCGGCACCGAGGCGTTGGCGTACACCCTCCACCATTTCGCGTACGGTCTCCTCGCTCACGGCACCGTAGGCGTCTAGTGTCTCGTGCTTCACGCCGAGGGCACATTCTTTCACCTCGTTGCTGTAGGCCACGATGCCGCCTTTGAAGTAAGCCGAAGCACCTGCTTGGGCGGTAAGCAGACGCGCGATGTTGCCGCCGGTACAACTCTCGGCAGTGGCCAGCGTAAGGCCGCGCTCGATGAGAGTCTTGTGTACTAACTCGTCTAGCGTCTCGCAGTCCTCGCCGACAATGTACTGGCCGGCGAGGGCATAAAGGCCTTCGGTCAGATTGTTCGGATTAATCGGATTATTCTGATTACTCTGACAAGTCAGCCTCAGCTTCACCATCCCGGCCACGGGCAGGTAAGCCAGCTTAATATTCTCTGGCAGCGACAGTTCCCAGGGTTCTATCAAGTCGCTCAGGAACGATTCTCCGATACCCTGCACTAAGATGTTTTTGGTGAGGATGATGTCGGTATGGAAGGTCTCCTGTAGCTTAGGTATGACACGGTTCTTCATCAGCCATTCCATCTCGAATGGTACGCCCGGCAGCGAGACAAGCACTTTACCTTCGCGATTAAACCACATACAGGGGGCAGTGCCGAGGTCGTTGTTCAGCACCTCGCAACACTTGGGTACCAGTGCCTGAGCTCGGTTCACGGGGGTGAGCTCGTAGCCACGGCTTTCGAAGATGCGCTTTACATTTTCCAATGCCATCTCGCTTTCCTCCAGTTCGCTGTCGAAGTACTCGCAAAGCAGTTTCTTGGTGATATCGTCCTTGGTGGGCCCGAGGCCGCCGGTGACAAGTACGGCATCGCTGTCGCGCATGGCTTCGTCGACAGCCACCCAAATATCTTTATATACATCGCCTACCACCAGCGTCTTGCATACCTCCATACTTGCCGCGGTGAGCAGACGGCTCATCGTCGAAGCGTTGGTGTTGACGACCTGCCCGATTAGCAGCTCATCGCCTATGTTAATGATGGTGACTTTCATATTTTGTATTTTCTGTCGTATTCTGCGTAGCTGAATTCCAGACCATTCTTTTCGTCGGTCATAATCTCTGTCTCATTGACTTTGGTAAATTCCGAGAGGTCGATGACGGGGAAGTAGGTGTCTGCCTCAGGGTATTCGCGGTGCACCCAGGTGATATACAGACGCTGGGTGAACGGCATCAGCATATTATAGATACGGCCGCCGCCGATGATAAATACCTCCTCGTCGCAGTCGCGCAGCAGGTCGAACAGGCTGTTGACGCTGCGCACTACCTCGGCACCTTCGGGGGTGAAGTCCTCGCTTTGGGATAAGACGATATTGCGGCGTCCTGCGAGCGGCCGTTTCGGCAGGCTTTCCCATGTGCGACGGCCCATCACTACGGGGTGTCCCATAGTGAGTGATTTGAAGCGCTTGAGATCGCCCGAGAGATGCCACGGCATATCACCGTTGAGACCAATGGCGCGGTTCTCGGCTTGCGCCACGATTATCGAAAGATTCGGTTTCTTGTCAGTATTAATCATTTGTCTTAACTACTTAACTACTTGTTTTTGGAAAATTCTTGTTGCACGTTCAAATATTCCGTTGCACCAGGCCAGTGCGAGGCCATAGTTGCTCACGGGAACGCCGGCCTCGAGGGCAGGTAACAGACGGGCTTTCACCTGCTGAGCAGTGATGACACATCCTCCACATTGTATCACTAAAGCATACCGCGACAGGTCGGAGGGTAGGGGAGATTGGCCTCCAATGACTTCGCACTGCAAGTCTTTGCCAGTGGCTTTCTTGAGTGCGGCAGGCAGTTTCACGCGGCCGATATCCTCACAGGTGACATTGTGGGTGCAGCTCTCGAGCAGTAGCACGTGGTCGCCGTCCTCCAGTTTGCCAATCTGCTTGGTTCCGGCAAGATATTCCTTGAAGAGTCCTTTTTGTCGTGCCAGCACCACACTAAAGCTGGTTAGGGGTATGTTGTCGGGGACCACCTCGGCTACGCGTTGAAACACTTGACTATCGGTGATAACCAAGGCGGACGGGGACGTCCGCGCTCCCAGAGTGGATGCCAATTCCTCTGGCTGACAGAATACTGCCACAGCATGGATGTCCATTAAGTCGCGCAATACCTGCACTTGTGGTAATATCATACGGCCTTCGGGCGCCGAACTGTCGATGGGGGTGACAAGTACCACCGTGTCGCCTTGAGAGATAATATCTCCCAATAGCGAGCGTCCACGATAGGCACTTTCGGGCATCGCTGCCTTTATTTTGGAAATCAATTCTTCTTTGTTGATGGGTGTAGACTTGGTCTGCACTTTGAGCATCGGCGTGCCGTGTTCATGGCACCAGCGCTCCACTATTTCTTCGGGTTCGCCGTAACAGCCTTCGGTGTAAAGCAACAATGCTAAATCCACCTCGGCCAGTGCTGCCATACTCTTCTCCACGCGCATCTTACCCAGCTCTCCCTCGTCGTCGATACCGGCGGTGTCTATGAGCACCACGGGCNNCCACGGGCCCGATACCGCCAATCTCCATGCTCTTGCGTACGGGGTCGGTAGTGGTGCCGGCAGTATCGCTTACGATGGCTATCTGCTGTCCTGTCAGGAAGTTAATCATCGTGCTCTTGCCTACATTCCTGCGGCCAAAGAAGCCGATACGTGGTTTTAGTTCATTTCCTTTCATCGCTTGGTTTAATTTAGTTCCACCACGGTGATGCCTTCGCCGCCTAATTCGAGTCGCTCGGGGTGGAAGGTGCGAACGTCGCGGTTGGCGCGCAGTTCGTCGCGGATAATCTGCATCAGTATTCCGTAGCCTTTTCCGTGAAGGATACGAACTTCTTTCTCGCTGAGCAGTAGTGCGTTGTCGAGGAAGTGGTGCAGCATATCGATAGCCTCCTCGGCACGATGTCCGCGCAGGTCGAGGGTGGGGTTGAAATGCTTGCGTTTGTCGTTGAGGTCGTCGTAGATGGAATGACTGATGTTGACGGGTTTACGGTCAGTGGGTATCTTCTGCTTAGCAGTACCTTGCAGGCGGCTCAGAGGTATAGTCATGCGGATGCTGTTACTCTCCACTACGGCTTTTTTGCCCTTGATTTCCACTACTTGGCCGAAGGTCTCTTCTCCGTCAATGCGTACAATGGAGCCCACAGTAATGGGGAGGTTGGACGGGTCGGGGTCCGATTTGTCGGATTTGGTTCGGCGTTTCTCGTCAGCTTTCTTTATGTCGATGGCTATCTGTTCGGTTGCTTCGGTCAGTTTGGCACGAGCCTGTTGTGTGGCCTCTTTCTCGGCCTTGGCACTCTTGATGTCGCTGATGGTGCGCTCGACGGTGCGGTTGGCGTCGGTGAGTATTTGCTGGGCTTCGCGACGGGCACCGCTGATGATTTCGTGACGGCGGGCTTGCAGGTTGTCGTTGAGGCGCTGGTATTTCTCTGTTACTTCGGCCAGAAACTCATCGGCTACACGAAGTCCTTCTTTCTGACGTGCAATCTCTTGTTTGTCGAGTTCCAGTTGTTGCAGTTGGTGTTCAAAGTTGAGTTGCTCACGGCCCACCTTTTCCCCTGCCCGTTCAAGGACACCTTTGGGGAAACCTATACTTTCGGCTATTTCGAAGGCGAAACTGGAGCCGGGGTGTCCTACGGCGAGGCGGTAAAGCGGACGCATGGCATCGGTGTCGAAGAGCATGGCTCCGTTGATGATTCCGGGGAGGCTGTCTGCCATCAGTTTAAGGTCGGCGAAGTGAGTTGTTACCACACCATAAGCCCCTTTGCTGTAGAGCTCTTCCAGTACCGCTTCGGCAATAGCACAGCCGGAACGCGGTTCTGTGCCGCCACCCAGCTCGTCAAGGAGGAAGAGGGTTTTCTCATCGGCTGATTCGATGAGTGCCATCATATTCTGTAAGTGTGAAGTGTAGGTAGAGAGGTCGTTGTCGATGCTCTGCTGGTCGCCGATATCGATGAAGATGGAACCAAATATGCCGCATTCGGATGTGGGACGCAGCGGCACAGGCATGCCGCATTGTAGCATGTATTGTATCAACCCCACGGCCTTGAGACAGACAGATTTTCCACCGGCGTTGGGACCGGAAATGATGAGGATTCTGGCCTCTTTAAGTCCACTAGTTGTAATAGTTGAACTGGTTGGACTAGATAATTCCAGGTTAAAGGGGACTACGGAGTCTTTTTTCTGTAAAAACAATATTGGGTGACGGGCGTCCATCCATTCGATGCGGGGTTCGGGATGGAGGATGGGAACGCTGGCGCCCAGTTCGATAGCCACACGAGCTTTGGCGCGGAGGAAATCGATGCGGGCCAAAAAGCGATAGGCCTCTTCCAATTGTGACAGCAGAGGCCGCAGACGGTCGCTGAAAGCCAATAGAATACGTTGTATTTCATGACGTTCGTCGAAGTCCAGTTCGCGCAGGTCGTTGCCTAGTTCCACTACCTCGCTAGGTTCCACGAAGGCGGTGAGGCGGGTGGCCGATTCGTCTTGTATCAAGCCTCGGATCTTACGGCGGTGGGTGGTGAGCAGAGGAATGACGGGACGGCCGTCGCGGATGGTTACTTCTGCGTTCTCGGGAGCCCATCCTTCGCGTTTGGCGCGTGCCAGTGTATGACTGATTTGTGCATCAACCTCGGCGGTTTTTCGGGCTTTGGTGCGTCGTATCTCGGCGAGGGCGGGGGAGGCGTTGTCGTAGAGTTCACCATGGTCATCTATCAGTTTGCCCAGCAGAGAGTTGATGACATTGAGTTGCGAACTCTTGCCGCCGTAGCCCAGTTCCACCTCAATGGCGAGGTTTCGCAAGGATTCGTACTGCTGATGCTCCTCGGAGGTGAGGAAATAGTAGCACTCTCGAATGGTACGAAGTGAGAGTTTTAAATCAAAGAGACTTTCGAGGGGGATGACGGTATTGCCTACATGCAGGTGGGTGAGTATGGGGGTGAGGTCGATAAAGTCCTGCTGGGGGAAGCCGCTCTCCATGAGCACTATCTGGCGCATTTCCTCGGTAAGTTGCAACTCGTGACATAGAGACTCATAGTCAGAGGAGAAGCGCATCTCCTCGGCCATGCGGATGGCCAGTGCGTTGGTGCACTGCTCTGCCACCATTGTGCGGATGCGGTCGAAGCCCAGTTTATGTTCTATATTGTTCATTTAGTCGAAGTCAAGATAAAAGGGCCAGTGCTCACGGAAGGTGTCGAGTTTCTCTTTGTCAAGGGTGACGGTGGTGTGCTGGTTGGATTCAGCTTCTACTTCTGTCAAAGTGAAGCCTTTGTAGTCAATGAGGGCACTGTTGCCAGTATAGTGGCCTCCCGCGCCATCCACTCCACTTCGGTTGCAGCCCAGCACATAGCACTGGTTTTCGATGGCACGGGCTTTGAGGAGTGTGGTCCAGGCCTCGTGGCGGCTGCCGGGCCAGTTGGCACAAATGAGTAGTAGGTCGTAACTCAAATTGTCGTTACGAAGCCATTTTGGGAAGCGCAGGTCGTAACAGACAGCAGGTTTAATCTTCCAGCCTTTGTATTCGAACACCTCACGGCGGGTACCGCGGGCAATGATATCGTACTCACCGCTGACGCGGAAAGTGTGGGCTTTGTCGTAGTAGCCAAATCTGCCGTCAGGAAAAACCCAATGTAGGCGGTTGTAGCATTGGTCGCCCTCGCGGACTATCCAGGTGCCGACAAACAGTAAGTTGTATTTAGTGGCCATGTTCTGGGCCCAGTACAGTGTCGGACCCTGGGGCTTCTCGGCCAGTGAGGCCATGTGGTCGCCAAAGCCTGTGGTGAAGGTCTCCGGGACAACAAAGATGTCGCTGCCTGAAGCATCGGCCACAACAGGTTCCACCTTGCGGCGGTTGGCCTCAACGTCGCCCCAAATGATGTCTTGCTGGTAGAAGGTTATGACCATAGGCGTGTCTGATTGATGTCGTTTTGCAACTGATGCCGCAATGCTTCGGCCGAGCCGAAACGCATAATATCTCTTAACCTGTGGATAAATTCTACGGTGACGTTCCGATCATAGAGGTTATCCTTAAAATCGAGCAGGTGTACCTCTAGCGTAGGCTTGTTCACATCGAAGGTGGGTACTGGCCCTAAATTGGCCATACCTATGTGATTGCCAATGCGTACTATATAGACTCCTTCCTTGGGAAACATCTTGCGGGTATGCGAGAGGTCAATATTGGCGGTGGGAAAACCGAGGGTATGACCCACGCCACGGCCATGTTGTACTTGGCCGGTGAGACTATAGGGGCGTCCGAGCAGGGCGGCGGTCACCTCAACGGCGCCGCTTATGAGACTCTCACGGATGCGGCTGGAGCTGATAGGCTTGCCGTCTATCAAGAACGGCTCGCCTCGTTGCAGTGTGAAGCCTAGTTCTGCGGCCAGTTGCGGCAGGCGGCCGAAGTCGTCGTTGGCTTTGCTGCCGAAGCGGCTGTCATATCCCAGCAGCAGCGAGCGCATATTGAGTTGGTTATACAACAGGTGTGCCATCGTGCAGGCCGACATCTGAGCCACTTCGGCGGTGAATGGCAGTACGGCGGCATACTTGGCGCCAGCTTTAAAAAGGAGTTGCAGGTGCTCGTCTGGGTCATCAAGCCAGTATTCGCTGTCGCGGCGGCCCAGAACAAAAGATGGATGAGTTGTGAGGGTTACTACAAGAGTGGGGTAGGGAGGGTGGTAATTTGAGAGTAATGCTCGGTGGCCAAGATGTACTCCATCGAAGACACCGACGGTTACGGCGGTGGGTTCGGGGATGGTGGTGACAAGACCATGTATGTCGTAAATCTGGAACATTTAATGCAGTCTTAGCGAGGGGTAGAAAGATAGGCTGGCACCAAACGCCAGTTGGTTGCGGTGTCCATAGTTGCGTGTGCTGCCATCGGACATGATCCCTATAGAGGGTAGGTAATGGTAAAGAGTGCCATAAAACGAGAGGCTACAATTCTTGTTCAAAGGTTGTGGGGGTATCCACTGCCACTTTGCATGCAGCGTGATGACTCGGGTAAGGTCGAAGATGAGCCCGTCAGTGTTGGCCGAGAGATTGCTGAAATGCCAACTGCCTAGAAGGGGGACAAAATCTTTCCCATGCCAATAGGAGGCTTTCAGCAGCCAGTTTCCGTTGAAGGCTACCTGTAATTCCGGATAGAAGGCCCAACCGTTTGTGAAGGGCACGGCGGCGTTATCATGCTGGTGATACCATAGTGCGCAACAACTGATGTCAAACCATAGTTTGTCGAGGATGCTTTTATAATATCCCAAACCGAAGGCTCCATTGAATTCATTGCTGACACTATGGGGTACCGACATGTTCTGGCCGCCTTCGTGCATGGCCACGAAATGTAGGGGCAGATAGAGTATCCAGTTATCGTGGTCAATTTTCAGTTGTCCACTGGCACCTGCGGTAAAGAATTCGGGTACAGGGCTGCGATCCCATATGAACTTATTCCAGTCGGTCCATACGTCCAGATTAATCCAAGAAGCGTCGTATTTTATCTGGAAGCCGGCCTCAGGATCGCCGACCAACAACAATTCTGGGTTGTAGAGCGGTAAGGGTAGGTTATGTCCGTCATTGTCGTCGAGGTTTCCCAGAATGAATTTTAGCTGTGGGGTGAAGTTAACAGACGCTTGCAGGTAGGGAAGTAGGTGTGATGAGTGTGACAGACTGTCGAATAGTGGGTAGACACCATAGGAAGGTGTGGCGGGATATTCAGTTGCCCCCCAATAGTGAAGCCAGTGCAAGCCACCTTTGAGGGTTACTGTTTTATGGAGACGCCACTCCACTTTGGGTTGCAGTGCAAATCCGGGCAGAGTATATCCGCTTACCCGATCGCCAAAATATTCGTTGTCAATGAAGAAGGCTGATCCGTCGATGAGGAGGAATACGGTGTTGGTGTCCTGGGCTTGGATGGGGTTAATGGGCATAATGGGTTTAATAGGCAGAAAACCCATTAAACCCATTAGACCTATCAAACCCAGCAGTTTATTCATTTCTTCAAGGCTTCGACGATGGCTTCCTCGATGGCGGCACCGCGCAAGTCACGGGCCAGAATGGTTCCATCGGGGGCGATGAGCATAATCTGCGGGATACCCTGTACACCGTAGGTGTTGGTGGCGGTGCGGGTGCTGTCGACCAGTTGGGGATAGGTGATGCCGAGGTCGGCCATCACCTTCTCATGGGCAGCCTTGCGGGCGGCAGCGTCTCCACGCTCCCACACGTTGAGGCCTACAATAACGAGGCCACTTTTTTGATATTTTTTCCACAGTGGCACAAGGTTGTCCTTGATTTCGTTGCGGCAAGGTCCACACCATGAGGCATAGAAGTCTACCAAAGCCAACTTGCCGTCAATGAGATTGCTCAGTTTCCCGTTCACACCTTGGATATCGGTATAGTGTTTGCCAGCAGAGGTGGCTTCGACACAACGCAGTTGTTCCAGTTTGGCATTCACCTGCACATTATTGGCTACGAGGGGCGAAGCAGTCTGGATGATGCTATCAAGCTCTTTATAAGAGAACTCGCCAACATGAATAATATTCTCCATGGCCGTGACTGCAAGCAAGTTGTCTTCGTTTTCGTGATAAAGCTTCCAGTTGGCTTCCAGCATACGTGCGTTGCCAAGGGCATCGAGACTATCGAGTATGTGCTCGACTTCGGCGCGCTCCTGGGCGTTGGTGGCGCTATAATAGAGGGGGATATATTCCTGCATCTGGCTCTCTATGTCGTCCATATTGAGATTGGCGTTGTAGGCTTGCAGTCGGTCGTTCAGGGGGGTGCCGCCTATGCTATCGTTCTTGATGACAATGGTGCCCGGCTCTATTACCACAATCGAGAAGAAGGGCGATTCGGGGCAGCCAACCGCGGCCATCCAGGGTTCATCAACATTTCCCTTAAAGGAGAACTTTCCGTCGGCAATTAGTGTGCTGTCAACAGGCTCGTTGTTGTCGCTATTCATGTTAATCAAGTAGACCATCAGCCCATTCATCTCGGGAATATCAACGGTGCCGTTAATGGTGAATTGATGTTTGCTTCCGCAACCGGCCAAAAGACCTAAAAAGGCCATGGCACAGATGATTACATTACTTTTTTTCATTATTTGTGATGTTTTATTCAGACTGCAAAAATACAGAATAATGTTTAAAGTTTATTGTTTAAAGTTTAAAGTTTGAAAAAAAGTTGTATTTTTGCACTCGCAAAAATGAGCAACTGACGTGAATATCCGACTGAAAGCTATAATTCTATATGTGGCAACGGTAATGCTGCTGCCTATTTCTTCCGATGCGCAGTCGGGGCTTTATGTCCCTTCAACCAAGCCTGTAAGAAATATGCAGAAGGCTCTCACCAATCCCGAGGTCTTCTATCTGCTGCTGCGTCACGATGCTTCTCAGTCGGAGTACTCCACGGACGACCTTGACCTGCTTGACTCGGCCTATCGCATTGCTTTTGCGGTCGATAACCCCAAGTACTATACAATGACCATCGAGGGCTATGGTGGCAGTGACGAAGTACGTACGCGTAGCCGCATTGATGCTGTCTACCGCTATTTCGCCATGCGATGCCGCAGTACTTTCCCCATACGTTACGCCAGTAATCCTATCCATTGTTCATGCAACGGCGACACCGTCGAGGTGTTGCGCTTCGAGGTTCCTGTCACCACCGCTATATACCGCTATGCCGAGTTGCCTGAGGCACGCCGTCTGCTCAACAAGAGTATCGACCTCTCGGGATGTGTCCTTGTGACCTTCCGTAATGACCCCGACGAGTGTGTCGGTGCCGCCCGTGGGTGTTTTGTCCCTCAACACGACACCATGGTCTACGGTTACTATGCCTCTATGCAGGTGAGTAAAGGTGCCATCTATGCCGTCGAGAACACCAAGGACACTTGCCCATCGGGTTTCTCCATCTCCATCGACGACCATCTCGACTACCGTCATGTGGTGGAGAACTATCGTCTCATACCTCATCGCAAACAAATTCTCGTGCAGGCCGGTTATATTGTGGTGAGTGGTGAGTGGCCCATGGTAGGCGACTCATGTAGCGAAGCGCAGAAGGATTCCATTTTTGTACGTATTCCTGCCACACAACAACAGCTGGATGCCAAACTCAAGTTCTTCGCCAAAGTGAAGACATCACGTGGCTGGGAATATAAGCAGCTCCCCACTCGTAAACTGCCCGGTAAGGGTCAGCTCACCTTGCAGGCCCCCGTCAATATCAACCAGCTCGACACCATCTACCTTGGAAAACGCATCCAAGAAAAGGAGGCGAGCAAGTATTTCTATGAGGTGGACAGCCCTACCGAGGCGGCCTCCTTTGCTATCGGCAACCGTTTCTTTGTACCTTCGAAGCCAGGACGCAACGGTGAACCTATGCTGAAAAAGCCCTTGCGTAAACTCTTCCGTATTGTCGAGGAACACGACGACGATTCGTCTGCCGGCAAGGGAACCATAAAAAATCCTGAAGAAATAATTGAAGAATAATGGCATATTTACAGACCGATGTGACCAAGGTCACCACACGTGTTTTACAGAATATGAAACTGCATGGCGAGAAGATTGCCATGCTTACGGCCTACGACTACTCAATGGCCTCGCTTCTCGAGAGTGCTAAGATTGATGTTGTTTTGGTGGGTGATTCTGCCGCCAATGTGATGGAGGGTCATAAGACAACCCTCCCTATATCTCTCGACGAGATGATTATCTATGCCGCTTCAGTGGTCCGTGCTATCAAACGCGCCCTTGTGGTGGTGGATATGCCTTTCGGAACCTATCAGGGCAATTCCAAGCAGGCCCTCGCCAGTGCTATCCGTATTATGAAGGAAACCGGTGCCGACGCCATCAAGATGGAAGGTGGTGAGGAAATTCTGGAGAGTATACAGCGTATCCTCTCGGCAGGTATCCCTGTGATGGGACACCTAGGTCTTACTCCGCAGAGCATCAACAAGTTCGGAACCTATGCTGTCCGTGCCACCGAACAAGAGGAGGCTGATCAGGTGAAGAAAGATGCGCTGATATTGCAGGAAGCAGGTTGCTTTTCCTTGGTACTTGAAAAGATTCCCGCCAAACTGGCCGCCGAAGTCACCGCCGAGCTTAAAATACCTACTATTGGCATAGGTGCTGGACAGAAGACAGATGGACAGGTGCTTGTGTTGCAGGATATGCTCGGCATTACCCAGCAGTTCAAGCCCCGCTATCTCCGCACATATGGCACGTTTGGCGAGGATATTAGCAATGCCATCCGTCACTATATCAGCGACGTGAAGAGCGGAGACTTCCCCAACGAAAAGGAACAATATTAGGGTATAAGGTGTAATGAGGGAGCTACTCAAGCACCTCAGAGGTTAACTCTTTATCGAGCAGCGCTTGGTGCATGGGTAGCAGGTCGGTATAGGAACCTTGTTTCACTACACAACTTCCGTGGCAGTGTACCAGCACAGCGCATTGCTCAGCTTGCTCTTCCGTGTGACGGCAAATATCCACTAATGCTTTGATGACATAGTCGAAAGTGTGTACATCGTCGTTATAGAGCACGAGCGAACAACCGCTATCTTCCAGCGTCTCTGTTACTTCTTCGACATCAGGGCTGATATAGGGTTTCTCTTCCATTGTTTTTTGTAGTCAATCCCGGGCTTTCCTAGGTGCTTATAGGATTAGCGCTACAGCCTGTGCGCTGATGCCTTCTTCGCGTCCTTCGAAACCGAGGTGCTCGGTGGTGGTAGCTTTTACCGAAACCTGATCCATGTCGATACCCAGTGTTTCGGCAATATTCTGCCGCATCTGCATGATATAGGGAGCCATCTTGGGCCGTTGCGCTGCCACGGTGCTGTCGATATTGCCTACCGTATAGCCGTGTTCTTTCAGCAGTTTGCCCACATGTGACAGCAGTTTCAGACTGCTGATGCCTTTGTATTGCGGGTCGGTGTCGGGGAAATGCTTGCCGATGTCGCCCAGTGCGGCGGCACCCAGCAGGGCGTCGCAGATGGCGTGCAGCAGCACATCGGCGTCGCTGTGGCCTATCAAACCGTGGGTATGCGGTATCTGCACGCCGCCAATCCATAGAGGCAACCCTTCACCTAGCTGGTGTACATCATATCCTGAGCCTATTCTCATATTTTATTCTTTCTCTGGCATCAAGTCCATCGAAAACTGGATGCGGATGGTGTTGGATAAGGGATTGGTAGAGATTCTGGTTGTCGGGATGAGGTATGCAAAGTCGAACGAGAAGATGTTGTAGCGCAAGCCCACACCCACGGTGGCATACTGTCGACCGCCCTTGTTCACGTGTTCGTAGAAGTAGCCGGCTCGCACCGCCAGAAAGTCTTCGTACCAATATTCGGCACCCGTCGAGATCTGTATCTCCTGCAACTCCTCAGTTAATCCCCCGGGGGCGTCGCTAAAACTTTGCAGCGCGCCGGCTACCACACTGATATTGTTGTAGTCGGTCAGCGACTGTATGCCGTCCACATTGTAGGTGCGATAGCGGGGGGTGGGCACCAGCAACTTATTCAGGTCCAGCATTACTGACAGCCTATTGTGGTCGTCGAGTTGGTTGGTATAGCGGCCGCCGATACGAAGGTTGGCTGGCAGAAATTCCTTGTTGTTGTTGTCGTCGCTATACGACAATTTGGCGCCCAAATTGGAGATGAAAGCACCGAGGGCAAAACTCTGGGCTTTGTCGATGGTGTTTTGGTAATAGGCACCAATGTCGGCGGCTAGCGCGTTGGCAGCATGGGTTTCCGTATGCCCACTGCCGTCGTTGATCGTCTGGCCGTTGGTCAAGTCGCTACGCATAAAACGTCCCGTGGCACCCAGCGAGAAATTGTCGGTCACTTTCAAGGCGTAGGTTAAATCCACTGCGAACTCGTTGGGGTGCAGGTCGGTAACTTTGTTACCATCGATATCTGTCATGTCGATGTCTCCAAGCGAGAAATATGTTAGACTTGCCGCCACCGTACCACGTTCTCCCAGATGGTAGTAGCCGCCTAAGTAGAGCAGGTTCATGTCGCCCACCTTCAGGTTACGCAGCCACGGAGTGTAAGTGGTACTTACGCCCATCAAACCCTCGGTAAAGGCAAATTTGGCGTTGTTCCAATGGGCCGAGTAGGCATCGGGCGTCGTCGCGGCACCCACGTCACCCATGCCGCTGCTCACAGCGTCGGGGGCGATGAGCAAAATCGGCATGCCCGTCGAAATATAATTTTGATTGGTTGTCTGTCCTGTCCATGAACTCTGGGAACTCTGGGCGCTCAGCGTCGATACGCTAGCCACCAGTAAAGTCAGAATGATCAGTCTCTTCATGCTATCTTGATTGTCATTTTGTGTGCTCTATAACGCACCGTCTTTTCTTTTATTGTCGTTTTTGAATAAATTAACGTACAATACATTTGGTGGATTGTTGGTAAACGTTCCCTTCTTCGTCGGTCACTATCATCCGGGCGACGTATAATCCTGGGGTGACGTTCCCGAGGTTCCACACCACAGGCCCCACCGTATAGCCGTCGGCCGACACCGTCGGCGTCACCGCCCACACGCATTGTCCGTAGGTGTTGTATATCTGCATCTCGGCCGAGGCGATCTTTGTGGTATTATTTGTCTCCACCTGAAAACGCGCCTGTTCGCTCGCTGGGTTCGGCCAGCAAAACAGGGATGACAGACTTAACGTCTCCTCGTCGTGTACCACGAAGTCGATTGTCGCAGTCGACGAAATGTTGTAGATGTTCCAAGCCTTTAGGGTCAGCGTATGTCGCCCCGGTGTAAGGTCCCGGAAAGTATAGTATATCTCACCTCCCGTACAGGTTACATCCGACTCGTATAAGTCGTTCAATACCACCATGCTGCCGGGGTTTCCGTCAATCATGGCTGTGATATCGTGTCCCAGACCGGTGCCTGCATTGATGCCTGCCGAATCGCTCAGCAACGCAATCAGCGTCGGATTTGGATCTGTTATGCCGCCGTTATGGAAATTCGTGTCTCCCATGAAAAGCCTTATCTTTGGTGCCGCTGCCGTTACCTCTGCCCCTTCGTTCATGCCGCCTATCAGCAGCTGGTTGTAGCATCCTGAGGCGTCCTCGCCGGCGCTGCGCGCATAGTGGCTCAGCTTCGCATAGTCGTATTGGTAGGCCACATCCATCGGTACCACAAAACTGTACTCAAACCGCCCACCTCTCACTTCATGGTTTCCTCGGTAGAGAATATTCTTCTGCTGCGTGAAGGCTACCTCCGTTTCGGGGTTGTCGTTGGCCAGCGTATGTGCCACCACGGTGCGGTCGAATACAATAGGGTAGAGCGTGCCGTCGAAATCCGTAATCAGTGCCCCTGTGCTGTCTTGAATCTCCCCACTCACTGTCACACGCGAGAGTACTGTCGCAGTATCGTCCACTCCTTCTGTCACAGCTCTTCTGTTCACATGCGTCACCACCACACGGTTCGCCGCACGGCTCAACCGCAGTGCCGGGTCGCCTATCAGCCCTATGCAGGGCGACACAGGGGTGCGGTTTTTGGCCATCCGCAACGCATCTCCTATGCTGTAGCGAGAATCCAAGGCATACAGAATCACATCGCTATTGAAACGCTCCGTATGACTGATGGGACGCGAGGCACTGATTACCCCCATCATGGCCCCTCGCGCCAGTATACAAGCCTCCGCCCCGCATAGCCCCTCCAGATAATCGTAGCGTCCGTAGGAGCAGGTGCTTGTCACAAACAGCGGCAGTCGGTCGATATTGGTAAAAGCGTCTATATCACTAAAACTCAGATAACGCTCGGTGCCGATATAGGCCGTTGAACCGTGGCCTATGTAATTCAGCAATAAGCATCCTTTATTTATGCGTTTCCGCAGCGCGTTGTTCAGGTCGGGGTAGTACGAACCAATGGCTCCGCTGCTCTGGTGGTACGAGTCGGCATAGAGTTTCTCTACATTCAGTTCCGGGAAACGGTTGTTTACATAACGGGCCACCACCTCGCTCGAATGCACAAAAGCGGTGTCGTAGGGCTTGCCGGGGTCTGCATCGTCGGCCAGAAGCGCCACATAATTGCGCCAGTCGCCGCGCTCGTTCTCGTCGGTCCAATCCCTTTTTGTCAAATACCCTTCCACCTTGTCCACCAGCAGTGTAGCCTCCTCGACGCTCTTTGCCGGCAGCCGTCCCACACTCACCTCGAGCGCCTCTCCCGTATAGCCATAGCCGTTCTCTCCTAGATAACCCATCATGTCGTCGCTCGCATACGACTGTCCATCTTCGTCAAACGAATAGGCTGTTTCGTATGTCACCACCGTCGGTATGGTTCCGCCCAGGATATTGCGGTTGTCGTAGGTGCCTTTGCCCATCAGTAGCAGATAGCGAGGCGGCATATCTCCGTGTACGCTCTTCAGGTGGCGCAACAATGCTCGCACCGCCATGGGATCCTGTTTGCCCGACGAGAACTCGTTGTACACCTCCTCGTCAGTCACTGTCAGTGTGCTTATCCCGTCAAACAATTCGTGCAGTGTTGCCACCCGCCGCCCCTGCTCCAGTAACGTCGGGGTGCATACCACCACCAGTTCTGCTGCATCGCTCCCGTGCAGATTCTGGTTTTCTATAGGCATGATATGCTGCGGTGTAAGATATTGGCTTCCATCGAAAAGCACATAGCGACGAGCTTCCGTCGTGCTGTCGCACCACACACCGTCGTTCAGCACCATCTCTCTTTCTTCGCCGGCACGGCTCACCTCCCACACCCGCAGCCCAGCCGTGGTGCCGCTCACGCGATATCGTGCCGCCCCGCCCAGGTGCTGGTCGTTCCGCACCGTCAACTGTCCTCCACCGAATGTCAGCGGCGCATGGGCGCTGGCCTCGATATAGTCTAGATAGCCCACCCCCGTGCTCTCCCCTGGGGTGTAGTTGAGGGTAAAAGTGAAGTGGGTTGAAGGGGTGCTTAGCAGCGTGCTCACACTATCGCATACGGCATGGGGAGTGATATACAGGGTCTGGCTGTGGCCCGTGGTGCTCATCGTAAAGGTGCTGGTCGCCGTGGAGCGACTGGCCACAGCATAACGCAGTCGCACCGCTCCGTCGCTGTTACCAGGAAGAGTCAACGTGAAATTTCTCGATGACAAGCCTGTGCTGAACTTCTCCCCAACCCAGCGCTGCCCCGTGGCAAAAATATTGTTCAGTTCATTGTCCACATGGGCCACCGCAGTATAGCTGTTGGTCTCTGTTGTCGCTGCCACTGCTGATGCCGTAGCGATACGCCGCCCGTTTCGTGCCGTTGTGGTCAGATAATAGTAATTTTCCGTAGCATATGCATGGTGTGCATAGCGCCACCAGCCCCTTGTGGCATCATAACTCCATCCGCCAGCCCCTTCGCCATAGAAAAGCAGCTCGTCGTCGCTGTCGAAACGGCCGTTGCCATTGTGGTCTACAATGTCCACTGCCACGGGTTGCAAATCTTTCGTGGGAGTCAATCTGTTATATTGTGAAAGCATACCGCCGCTGCCGCCGTACACACCAACGCTGTCTATGCTTACCCCCTCCAAGGCCGAAACCTCGCGGGTGGTGACACGGTGTATGCCCTCGCCCTCCGCGGCCATCTTCCACCACCGGCCCGCTGACAGCACCGACGCCTCCTGCGCCGAGGCTGTAAGCAGTCCTACCGTCATCGCCAGCAGATATATAGAGAGATGTTTTGTCATTTTTATGTATGTGGTTGCAGCAGATAATATATGATTGTAATATAACGATAAAGGGAAGGTATTATTGTGTAGCCTGTATTATATAAAAAACGTTTTCTGTCGGTAGTTTTGTTTTTTTTTGTATTTTTGCAGTTTCGTTTGAAGGTATAAACTTAATATAAAAATATATGGACAAACTGATTATCACCGCCGCTATCTGCGGCGCCGAAGTGACCAAGGAACAGAACCCCAATGTGCCCTACACCGTAGAGGAGATTGTACGCGAGGCCAAGAGCGCTGTCGACGCCGGTGCCGCCATCGTGCACCTGCATGTCCGCGAGGACGACGGCACGCCCACCCAGAGCCATGTGCGCTTCCAGGAGTGCACCGAGGCTATCCTCAAAGCCTGTCCGAATGTGATTCTTATTCCCTCGACTGGCGGTGCAGTGGGTATGACCCCCGACGAGCGCCTCGACTCGACCAACACTACCCCCGTGCCCGAGATGGCTACCCTTGACTGCGGTACCTGCAACTTCGGCGACGATATCTTCGACAACACTATGCCTACCATGCGTGCCTTTGGCAAACGCATGATTGAGAAGGGTATCAAACCCGAGTACGAGTGCTTCGAGATGGGTCACCTCGACACCATCCTCACTATGGCCCGTAAGGGTGAGGTACCCGGCAATCCGATGCAGTTTAACTTTGTTCTCGGCGTACCTGGCTGCACCCCCGCTACGGTCGACAACCTGTGCTGGCTGGTGAACAAGATTCCCGCCGGCAGCACCTGGACAGCCACCGGTATTGGTCGCCACGCCTTTACGCTGGCCGCTCCCGCCATCGTGATGGGTGGTAACGTGCGCGTGGGCTTCGAGGACAATCTCTATCTCGAGCGCGGCGTGCTGGCCAAGAGCAACGGTGAGTTGGTCGACAAAGTGGTGCGTATGGCCAAACTGCTGGGCCGCCAGGTGGCTACCAGCGACGAGGCTCGCGAAATCCTCTCTTTGAAAAAATAAATAATCAAAATGAAAAAGATATTCTTATTGTTAGCCACTGCCACCATTACCTTTGGTGCCGTGGCTCAGAGCAGTACTCCTACGGAGGATATGATGCGTGAATTCCGTCAGACGGTTCAAAAACGCGACATTTCAAAACGTCACCTAGAAAGCAGCATCCCTCTCTCCGACAAGACTCCCGTGGCCGCCAAAGGTGGTAAAAGCCTGCCGCAAGACCGTGTGTGGTTTCCAGGAGAATGGGAAGAGGTGAAGGCTATTACGGTGACTCCCTATTATGATTATACCCCTCTTCAGAGTCAGGGTTCCGGCTATTGGATGGCCGACCCGCTGGTGACGGGCTGGGCTCAGTACTACAAGTATAGCAATGGTTGGAGGGAGCAGGGCATGGGCCCCTACAAGGCTACCATGGATACCACCTCCAATCACGCCAAGGTCTTCTTCTACTTGATGGACGGCATACAGCTCGGCGGTGCTGAGGCATGGGTGCGCGTGGAGCAGAAATCCGATACCGCCAAGGTGCTCCGTACGTTGACCCGCATGGGTTTGCGTCACGACAAGGTGAAGTTCCTGATTGGTCCGGGCAACTCGTTCTGGTATCGCGACTGCGGTCCCATCTGCTTCTACTATGGTGAACAGGATAGTGTGGCTATGCTTGATTTTACCTATTATCCTGGCCGCGCACTTGACGACTCGCAGCCTTCGATTATCCACTGGCAGATGGGTATCCCCAACTATCAGACCGATGTGGAGTGGGAAGGTGGCAACTGTCTGGTCGACGGTGCCGGCATGGTGGTCTCATCAGATGCTATCTATTCGAACAATGCCGATGGTTATGGCCAGCTGATTTGGGATGGTCAAAACATAAACACGCTGACCTATAAGCGTGTACCAGTCCTTAGCCAGAGTCAGGTGCGTACCGCCCTCCACGATTTGCTGGGTCAGCGTTCTACCTATATTGTTCCCGCCTATCGTTATGATGGCGGTACCGGCCATATCGACCTCTATGCCGACATGTATGATGAGAATGGCTTTGTCTTCTCGGTAATGCCCAGCAATTATAGCACGTGGGTCGACTATGCTACCGGTCAGGCAAATATGGCTGACCTGTGCTCTTACCATAGCATTTTTGACCGTAACTATTACGTCATGGGTGAGATCCCTTTCCCCAAGAAGGACGACGGCACCAACTACTCCTCGCAGATTGAATATAATAGAGACTATACCCGCACCTATTCGAACCACACTTTTGTAAATAATGTCATCCTGCAACCCTGCTTCTCGGCGGTGGTGAACGGTCAGCCCTCATCCCAGTGGGACCGTGAGAATATCGAACTTGTGAAGCAGGCCTACCCTGGCTATACTATCTATCCTGTCGATGTACGCTCCTTTGATGGTTCGGGTGGTGCCATCCATTGTGTCACCAAGCAGATTCCAGCCGACAACCCCATCCGCATACTCCACAAGAACATCCACGGAACGATGACCGCCGGCCTCGGAAGCTCCAACCTCCCCGTCAGCGCCATCATTACTAACCACAGCGGTATCGACCATGCTGAGGTGATGTACCGCATCAACGGCGGCGAGTGGCAGACTCTTAATCTTACCGCCAACGGCAACCGCTGGTACGGACAGTTCCCCTTCGCCGAAATCAACACCGACGTCGACTCTGTCGACTACTATATCACTGCTACCTCTAACAACGGCAAGACCATCACCAAGCCGATGACTGCTAGCCAGGGTGGCTATTACCACTTCGCCTTTGGCACCGACGCTTTAGTCGACTCCACTTGGTTCGACTTCGACACCATGCCTATGCCGATGGAGAATATCACCTTCACCTTTGGCAGCAACTGGGCTACCGAGGATATGTCAGAGCAGAATCCTGTGCATCTTGACATCGAAGAGGTGGAAGAGCAGGCTTTCGGCCAGTTTTATCCCAACCCCGCCACCGAGCAGGCCAATATGATTATCGACCTGGGCGACGGTGCCCGCTATACGGTGAATGTCATCGACCAGGCCGGCCGTGTTATCTATACGGGTAGCCTGCAAGCCGCCGGCAAGGTGGTCTATACCGTCGATGCCGCTCGTTTGGCTGCTGGTGTCTACCATGTAGTCTTCACCAACAGCGAGGTGCGTGTGACGCGCAAGTTAATTGTGAAGTAAAGATTTGTAGAGCGCAAGCATATCTTGCGACACCATTTCAGGGGCGAACTTCATACGTTGGGTTCGCCCTTTTTCGATGCATTGCTGCCGGAAGGCGTCGTCCTCGAGCAGTCGACGGAGATGGGTTGCCACGATGGCCGCGTCGTCGGGGGCGGCATAGAGTGCCGCGTCGCCGCCGGCCTCAGGCATGGACGAGACATTGGAGGTGACAACTGGACAGTAGCAGCACATGCTTTCTAACACAGGGATGCCGAAGCCCTCGAAACGCGAGAGGTAGACGCTGGCAACCGCACCGGTATAGAGTGCCGGGAAGTCAGAGAAGTCGGCATGGGTGAGCACGCGGACGCGCTCACTGGCACATGCCATCACCTGTTTCCCATACTCTCCTCTCGGCCTTCCCACAAGCACGAGTCCTACTTCGTTAGGCAGCCGCTTCATAGCATCGATGACTGTCAGCTGGTTCTTGCGCTCCTCCAGAGTCCCCACGCAGATAATATATTTCTCAGGCAAGCCATATTTCTCCTTTACTGCGTTAGCCAATTCTTCATTCTTAATTCTTAATTCTTCATTCCAAAAGATGGGGTCGCAGCTCTGGTATACCACCCTAATCTTCTCTTCCGGCACGCCCATCAGCTCTATTAGGTCGCGTTTGGTCTGCTCGCTGATGGCCACAACGACGTCGGCTACACGGCAGGCGTGATGTTGTTTGAGGCGGTGGATGAGACGGTCTATGGGCTTGAAATATTCGGGATGGCGCCGCACGATGAGGTCGTGCATGGTTACCACTTTTTTTATCTTTTGCGGGATACCGTGGGGCAGTTCGTGACTCAGCCCGTGGTAGATATCGATGCCATCATGCTGCAGGCGGAGACCCAGCAGTGTGCGCCACAAGCTGCCAGGTAGGACATGCGGTCGGTAAATGGTGAAATTTGTCAGGTCGTCGAAATAGTTTTTATGGCGTTCTTCTATACGTGGAGTATACAGAGTTACAGCGTTGCAGGGTAACTCGGCAATCCCTCGGATAAGCATACGGCTATAGTTGCCTAATCCTGTATTGTTGCAGAAAGCTCGCTTGGCATCGTATCCTATTTTCATGGTGCAAAGATACGAAAAAAAATTTTTTTCGTATCTTTGCATTCCATTATGGAGAAGATTACCGCTGTTATTATCACCCATAACGAAGAGCGCAATATCGGTCGCTGTTTGCAGTCGCTGCAAGGCGTAGCCGACGATGTCGTCGTGGTTGATTCCGGTTCGACTGACGCTACCGAGTCTATCTGCCGCGCCGCAGGTGTCCACTTCGAGTACCACGACTGGGAGGGCTATTCCGGTCAAAAGAACTATGCCAATAGTCTTGTATCCGATGGCTGGATTCTCAGTCTTGACGCCGATGAAGCCCTTTCTGTTAAGCTTCGTGAGAGCTTGCTCGCCTTCAAACAGTCATATCCTGACAAGCAGAGCGTTTATTCGTTCAATCGTCTGACCAACTACTGTGGCCACTGGATACACCATTGTGGCTGGTATCCCGACAGTGCCGTCCGTCTCTTTCCCGCAGGAACCGTCCGTTGGGATGGCCTTGTCCACGAACGCCTTGTTCTCCACTCTCCATTCTCCACTCTCCACTTGAGGGGAGACCTTCTCCATTATAGTTACTATAGTGTGGAGGAACATGCGCAGCGCCAAGTGCACTATGCCTCCCTTGCAGCCCGCAAAGCCTATGAGTCGGGCAAGAGGGTAGGGGCCTGTGGCGTGTGGCTGCGTCCGGGATGGAACTTTATCAGAAACTATTTCTTCAAAGAAGGTTTTATGGATGGTCACGCGGGTTATACTGTGTGCCGCATGGCGGCCTTCTATACCTTTATAAAATATGCGCTCCTGCGCGAATACAATCATCATGCCTGAAAGAATACCTGGGGCCAGTAGCCCATTTGCTCAACTCACTCTACAACAGAAAGAAGCTCTTTACGAGAAAGCTGCCGACCTGTTCAGCGAGAACAAACGCGCCCTTTTCGACCGTCTGGCGCCGCTTCGTACCCGTCATATCTGCGTGGTGCTGGAGGATATCTACCAAAGTCATAATGCCGCCGCCGTGTTGCGGTCGTGCGACTGCTTCGGTGTGCAGGATGTGCATGTCGTGGAGAACAACAATCCCTTCAACCCCGCCGGCGATGTGGCGGTGGGGTCCTCCAAATGGGTGGACTACTACAAACATGGCTCGATACAGGATGCCTACCGGCATTTGCATAATCAGGGTTACCGTATTGTGGCCACGTTGCCCCATGAGAACGACACCATGATTGGTGACCTCGACATCAGTCAGCCCACGGCGCTGGTGTTTGGTACCGAACTGACCGGCCTGACGCAGGAGGCTATCGACGGAGCCGACGCCTACGTCAAAATCCCAATGTACGGCTTCACCGAGAGTTTCAATATCAGCGTATGTGCTGCCCTGTCGCTCTTCTCCCTCACCGAGCGTATACGTCGTGACCCTTCGAAGGATTGGAAACTCCAGCCCGACGACCTCCTTGATCTCAAACTCCACTGGGCTATGCAGGCCATCCGCGACGGCGAAAAAGTGATAAAAAACTTGTTGGCGTCGATGTAGATTAAATAATTTTTGTATTTTTGCAGTTTGAAAAAATTATAGTTAAGTATATTATATACTATTCAATATGAGAAAGATATTTGCATTTGCAGTGGCTGTGACGCTCTTCGGGGGCGTGGCATTCGCCCAAAAGGAAAAACCTGTGGCCGAGAAAGAGGTCAAGGTGAACTATGTGAAAGATTTCCAGCGTCAGGTGAAAGGCGCTACCAATGTGGCTTGGTGGCAGGTCGATTCGCTGACCTTCAAGGTTACCTATCTCGATGCCGAGAAGAGCCGTCAGGCTATGCTGTTCAACAACAAGGGCTCGGAGACGCACTATATGATCGATAAGCAGTACTATCCCGCTGCCGTGAAGGACACCGTGAACCATCTCTTCCCCAAGTATACCATTCAGGATGTCTGGGTGCGCAAAGTGCGCGGCAAGATGACCTATCAGGCCAGTATCGCCAAGATGAGCGGTTTCCTCTGGTGGAAGAAAGCCACAGACCCCAAGACGCTGAATTGGGAAGTGACAGGAAAATATATCAATGCTGAGTAAGAAAATGAATAAATAAAAAAGAAGAGGGCCCCGCGCTTTGCGCGGGGCCCTCTTCTTTTACTCGGCCGCGTCGCGGCCGTGGCAGTTTTTGTATTTCTTGCCGCTGCCGCAGGGACAGGGGTCGTTGCGGCCCACCTTCTTCTCTACATGGACCGGCATGACCCGCTGGGGCTGCTGACGCGAACTATCGATGGCCTGCTGCTGTTGCTGGGCCACTCGATCAAGTGAGTTGTCGCGACCGGCGCGCAGGCCTTTCTGCGGTGCCTGCGGACGCTGGGCTTCGCGCACCTCGTTCTCGTTGGGCAGCGGCAGCTGGGCGCGGCTCAGGAAGCTGGTAATCTCGCGGTTGATGTCGAGCAGCATCTGCTCGAAGAGCTTGAACGACTCGAACTTGTAGATCAGCAGGGGGTCTTTCTGCTCATAGGCGGCGTTCTGTACGCTTTGGCGCAGATCGTCGAGTTGGCGCAGATGCTCTTTCCACAGATCGTCGATAATGGCCAGCGTGATACCTTTCTCGATGCAGAGCTGCACTTCGCGGCCGTGGGTCTCGTAGGCTTTCTTTACTGGCACCACCACGTTGAGGGTCTTCTTGCCGTCGGTGATGGGGAAGGCTACGTTGATGTAGCGGGTATTTTCGGCGATATTCTTGATGAAGGGCCATGCCGTCTCACACAGGCGCTGCATACGCTCTTTGTAGGCGTTGAAGCACTGGTCGTAGAGCAGTTGGATGGCCTCCTTGCGGTGCAGCGAGAGGAACTCGCGCTCGCTCATCGGCACCTCGTGGGCGAAGACCTTGATGACCTCCAGTTGAAAGTCTTCCCAGATATGGCCTTCGGTGTAGAGCAATTCGCAGGTGTCATAGAACATGTTGCTGATGTCGATACTCAGTCGGTCGCCATAGAGGGCGTTACGGCGCTTGTTATAGATGACGGTGCGCTGGTTGTTCATCACGTCGTCGTATTCCAGCAGGCGTTTACGCATGCCGAAGTTGTTTTCTTCGACTTTCTTCTGGGCGCGCTCCACGGCTTTGGTAATCATGGAGTGCTGGATGACCTCGCCTTCCTGCAGGCCCATCTTGTCCATTACTGAAGCCATGCGTTCGCTGCCGAAGAGGCGCATCAGGTCATCTTCGAGGCTGACGAAGAAGAGGCTGCTTCCTGGGTCGCCCTGACGGCCGGAACGACCACGCAGCTGACGGTCCACACGACGGCTCTCGTGACGTTCTGTACCTATGATGGCCAAGCCGCCTTTTTCGCGCACGTCGCCCTTGAGTTTGATATCGGTACCACGGCCAGCCATATTGGTGGCGATGGTAACGCGGCCGGGCTCGCCGGCCTGGGCCACGATGTCGGCTTCTTTCTGGTGCAGTTTGGCGTTCAGCACATTGTGTGGAATCTTCTTCATCTTGAGCATCTTGCTCAGCAACTCAGAGGTCTCCACACTGGTAGTACCCACCAGTACGGGACGTCCTTCGCCGATGAGGCGTTCTACCTCGTCGATGACGGCTTTGAACTTCTCTCGTTTGGTTTTGTACACCATGTCGTCCATATCCACGCGGGCGATGGGTTTGTTGGTAGGGATGACCACCACGTCGAGCTTATAGATATTCCAGAACTCGCCCGCTTCTGTCTCGGCGGTACCGGTCATACCTGACAGCTTCTTGTACATGCGGAAGTAGTTCTGCAGGGTGATGGTGGCATAGGTCTGGGTGGCGGCTTCTACCTTGGCGTTCTCTTTGGCTTCGACAGCCTGATGCAGTCCGTCGCTCCAGCGGCGGCCTTCCATGATACGGCCTGTCTGCTCGTCGACAATCTTCACCTGGTTGTCTTCGGTGAGGATATAGTCCACATCGCGTACGAAGAGGGTATAGGCTTTCAGCAGCTGGTCGACGGTGTGCACGCGTTCGCTCTGGATAGCAAAGTCGCTATATATTTTGTCTTTGGCGGCGGCTTTCTCTTCGGGACTGAGGCTCTCGTTCTGCTCTACCTCGGCAATGGCGCTGCCTATGTCAGGCAACTGATAGAAGTTGGGGTCTTCGCCCAGCGAGGTGAGATATTCCATGCCTTTGTCGGTGAGTTCCACCTGACGGTTTTTCTCGTCGATGACGAAGTAGAGCTCGTCGTCGATGATATGCATATATTTGTTCTGCTCCTGCATGTAGAAGTTCTCTGTCTTCTGCAGGATGGAACGGATGCCGGTTTCGGAAAGGTATTTGATGAGGGCGTTGTTTTTGGGCAGGCCGCGGTAGGCACGGAGCAACTGCTTGGCGCACTCGTCTTCGGGTTTGGGGTCGGGGTTTTCGGCGATGCCTTTTTTAGCGTCGGCAAGTATCTGTGTGCAGAGTAGGCGCTGGGCATTGTAGAGTTTCTCGATAGTAGGTTTGAAACGGTAAAACTCCTGTTCGTCATCATCTTTGCCAGTGGGACCACTGATGATAAGGGGGGTACGGGCATCGTCGATAAGCACCGAGTCAACCTCGTCGACGATGGCGTAGTTGTGGCCGCGCTGTACCAGCTCCTCGGGGTTGCGGCTCATGTTGTCGCGTAGGTAGTCGAAGCCGAATTCATTGTTGGTACCGTAGGTGATGTCGCAGTTGTAGGCAGCCTTACGTTCAGCGCTATGGGGCTCGTGCTTGTCAATGCAATCGACCGAGAGGCCATGGAATTCGAAGAGCATACCCATCCATTCGGAGTCACGCTTGGCCAGATAGTCGTTGACGGTGACCACATGGACACCTTTGCCAGGCAGGGCGTTGAGGTAGACGGGCAGGGTGGCTACGAGGGTCTTACCCTCGCCGGTGGCCATCTCGGCGATTTTGCCGCTATGAAGCACCACGCCGCCGATGATCTGCACGTCGTAGTGTACCATGTCCCAGGTGATTTCGTTGCCGCCGGCCATCCAGTGGTTCTTGTACAGGGCTTTGTCGCCCTCGATGGTGATGCTGGCGTGGGTGGCCGCCAAGTCGCGGTCGTGATCGGTGGCGGTGACAGTCACGGTTTCGTTTTCGGCAAAGCGGCGGGCGGTCTCTTTGACTACCGAGAAGGCCTCGGGCAGTATCTCGTCGAGTACCTTCTGAGTCTTCTCGTAGCTGTGTTTCTCCAACTCGTCGATGCGCTTGTAGAGGCTTTCTTTTTCATCAACGGGCATATCATATTCCGTCTCGATACGGTCGCGCAGCTGTTTCAACTCGCTCTCCTCGGCCTCCACGGCACGGGCTATCTTCTCTTTGAATTCGATGGTTTTAGCACGCAGACCGTCGTTGTCGAGGGCCTGGATGGTGGGGTATACGGCAAGGGTGGCGTCGAGGAAGGGCTTGACTTCCTTCAGGTCGCGCTGGCTTTTGTTGCCGAATAGCTTGGTCAGAATATTTGCCATGTTCTTAGTATGGTGTTTCTATTTTTGTTTCATTTATAAAATGCATGACAGCAAAAAGTATGCCATACATAAAAAGGCACCCATATTGAGTGCNNGGACCAGCAAGCTGGTCAACGGTTTTCGAGACCGCCCCGATCGACCACTCCGGCATCTCTCCGAGGTACTTTCTTTTTTGCAGAAAGCGGGTGCAAAAGTACTAACTTTTTGCAATATGGCCAAAATTATTTTAGTGAAAAGTGAAAAGAGAAAAGAGAAAAGTTGATTGTCAGTACCTTTGTTATCGGAGAATTCTTAATCNNTTTCTTGATTTCAATCCTCATATTGTCGGTGGCGAGGACGGAATTTGGGAACTCAGCACGTGCCTGACTGAGGATGGGCTCGTCCTCGCGGTAGCGGGCGCTGATATGCGTCAACAGGAGTTGTTCTACGCCTGCCAGTTTAGCCAATCGACCCGCTTGTCCGGCGGTGAGATGTTTGCGTTCGGTGGCCAGATGCTCCATGTCGTTGGCAAAGGTACACTCGAGGCAGAGCAGGTCAACCCCCCGCACATGCTCCGCCAGCCGTTCATCGTAGGCGGTATCGCAGCAATAGGCATAGGTGAGGGGCTTGCGTGGCGACCGCGGCTTTTCGGTGATACGAAAACCGTAGTCAGGCACCGAATGGTCGAGTGGGAAGGCGTCGATGATGCAGCGATGGTTCTCAAAAATGCGTTCTTCTCCCTCGGTGAAGTCCATTTCGTACCATTCTATGGGAAACGCTATGTGATTGCCGGTGAGCTCAAAGGTGGTCTCTATCACCTCTTTGGCACCTTTGGGGGCGGAGATGAAAACTGGCTCGGTACGGCCGCAGAGGTGCATGGTGCTCAGTAAGCCTGGCAATCCGAAGAAATGGTCTCCATGCAGGTGCGAGATGATAATGGTAGAGATAGACTGCATCTTGAGGTGGTTGTAGCGTATGCGGTCCTGAGTGGCTTCGGCGCAGTCGATAAGCAATTTGAACCCACCTATGTTAAGTACCTGTGCCGAGCAGCGCCGCGCTCCGATGGGCAACGCCGCACCGCTACCGAGTATGGAGAGAAATACATTCATTTCTTGATAATTGAAGAGATCCACAGCAGTAAGAACGTGATTAATCCGTTGAGCAGTAGTATCTCGAAGCCAAAGTGGTAGCCAAACCAACTGAAACTATTAAGTTTGAGGATATAGCATATCACCGGCGAAGCCACTGCGATGAAGGGCACCCAGCGGTCGCGTGCCTTGCTCTTGGTGAAGAGGCCAAAGGCATATAGGCCCAGCAGTGGCCCGTAGGTAAAGCCTGCTACGTCGAATACGGTGTCAATCAGCGACTGCCGGTGGAACGGTCTGAAAGCAATGATTACCAGTAGATAAAGTAGGGCGAATGCCACATGGACAATTCGCCGTGTGCGCAACTCCTTTTTTTCGGATTCTCCGAGCCTTTCGGGTTTTCTGGAGAATCCTAGAAAATCATAGCAGAATGTTGTGGTTAGGGCCGTCAGTGTACCGTCGGCGCTGCTGTACCCCGCTGCCACCATGCCCAGCACAAAGCAAATGGCCGTGAAGCCGCTCAATGAGAAGGCCACCGAGGGGAATATCTTGTCCGGTACCACCACTCCGGCTTCGTTCACCGGCAACGGGAACCCTGTCTGGCTGCTGTAGGTCAAAAGGGCGGCACCCAGCATTAGGAACAGGATGTTGACCACGATAAACAGCATACTGCTGGTCATCACATTCTTCTGCGCATCGCGCAAAGTCTTGCAGGTGAGATTTTTCTGCATCATATCTTGGTCCAACCCCGTCATGGTGATGGTGATGAACATTCCGGCCAGCACCTGCTTTACCCAAAACTTGGGTGCTGCAGGGTTGGTTTCAAACATCCGTGTGTAGCCATTTTCAGCCGAGGTACGTAGCAAATCGCCTACCGATAGGTCAAGGGTGTTCAGAATGGCTACCACTGTGGCAACGGCTGCTGCCAGCAGGAAGGTGGTCTGCAAGGTGTCGGTCCACACCACCGTCTTGATGCCGCCGCGGAAGGTGTAAAGCAGTATGATGGCGATAAATACTACCGCCGGTACCCAGAAGGGGATACCCCAAGCACGGAAGACAAATTCATAGAGCACAAAGACTACCAGATACATCCTCAGTGCCGACCCAAGCAGTCGGCTGAGGATGAAGAACAGGGCGCCTGTCTTTTCACTGGCTACACCGAACCGTTGTTCCAGATAGGTATAGATGCTGGTGAGGTTGAGCTTATAGTAGAGTGGCAATAGCACCAGCGCGATAGCGGCATAGCCGAGTACATAGCCGAACACCATCGGCATGTATGTCCATGCACCGCTATATACACCGCCGGGTACCGACATGAAGGTGACACCGCTCAAGGAGGCACCAATCATACCATATGCCACCACATACCACGGTGAACGCCGTCCGGCGCGGAAAAAGGCCTCGTTGCCTTTGGCCCCGCGGCGCCCGGTGAGCCACATCACAAAGAAAAGCAGTGCAGTATAGGCTGCAAAACACACAAGAATAGTTAGTTCCATAAGTATTGTTTGAAAGTGCAAAATTACGAAAAAAAAACCATATGGCGGTATTTTTCCACTTCCTACCCCGCCCATGATGCCCCACCATAACCGTATCAAGTCCGTATCAACACCGTATCCGGTCCGTACCAAGTCCGACAAATGTCGTCATATTGCATCATTTCGCATCATAATGAATCGATTTTTGTCATTCCTGTTGTTTTGTCATATATTATATGGTGTGTTAGTTGAATGATAAAAAATAGTAGTGTAACTGGGCCAAAGTGGGCCGATAAAACATTGAAAAAAAACTTGGCAGAGATACAATATTAATAATAAAAGGGCGTTAACTATGCTAAATATTATACCGAGACTATGAAGATGAAACAGATATTGGTGGCTTTCTTGATGATGTCGCTTGGCGTGTCCGCAATGGCTCAGTCGGGCCGAGACCTGCAGGATGATGAGCTGCACGGCAGTGTGAAACGCATCGATGCCGTGATGTATGAGGCTCGCTACGATCTGAACGACAATCTCGAGACAGGAGACCAACTGGAGCACCTCGTGACAGAATACAAGGAGAACGGTCAGCGCCGCAGCATGACATATCTGTCGGTAGCCGAGGATATCATCTTCCGTACCCGCTATAAACACGACGGCTATGGCCTCACCACCCTTGAGCATGTGGTAGACAACCAGGAACACGTCATCGGCCGCACCTACTACGTGTATGATGCCGAACATGCCCTTACCGAAGTGTATGTCGAGGATGTGGAACGTCAAGTGGAAAGCCGTATGCTTCTCAAACACAATGCTGAAGGGCAGATCTCTGAGCGTAGTTTCAACGACCATGCCAACGACGTCTTCAAGCGTGAAGTCTACACTTTCAATGCCGACGGGTCGGTGCGCAAAGCAGTGGTCTATGACCGTTCAAAGCAGAAAGTGCAGGAGAAACGCTGGGAATACGATGAACAAGGTTATCCTACCAGTTATACCCTTTATGACTATAGCGAGGAAGAACCCGAGATGTTCGTCACGCTTTACCAACGCGAGTACGATGCACACGGCAACTGGGTGCGCTGCACCGAGTACGATATGCTGGGCGACCGCATGATCCCCACTTACACCACCGTCCGCACCATCGAGTACTTCTAATTCATGAAAGCCGGTTTCGTTAATATCATCGGCAACCCCAATGTGGGTAAGTCGACCCTTATGAACGCTCTCGTAGGAGAGCGTTTAAGCATTATCACCAGCAAGGCGCAGACCACCCGTAAACGCGTGATGGGTATCGTCAATGGAGATGATTTCCAGATTGTATACACCGATACTCCTGGCATTGTCAACCCAGCCAACAAACTGCACGAGCAGATGATGGGCTTCATAGGTACCGCCCTGCAGGACGCCGACCTCTTTCTCCTCGTCACTGAGGTGGGGGAGACCTTCAAGAACCGCCACGTGCTGCAGAAAGTTATTGACAGTGATACCCCTGTTATCCTTATCATCAACAAGATAGATCTTTCAGATCAGGCTACCATTCAAGAGAAGATTGCTTACTGGCAGGCGGAGATACCGCGCGCTGTCATCGTCCCCTGTTCTGCCACTGAGGGTTTCAATGTGGACTGTATCTTTGGCCTCATCCTTGAACGGCTTCCCGAGCACCCTGCTTATTTCCCCACCGACGAACTCACCGACCGCACCATGCGTTTCTTCGTTAGCGAGATAGTGCGCGAGAAGATACTTCTCTATTACCAGAAGGAGATACCTTATAGTTGCGAGGTGGCGGTGGAAAGCTACGAGGAGAAGGACGGCATCGATAATATCTCGTGCCTTATCTATGTGGAACGCGAGTCGCAGAAAGCCATTCTTATCGGCCATCAGGGTAAGGCTATCAAAAAATTGGGTACCGAGGCCCGTAAGGATATTGAGGAGTTTACCGGCAAGCGTTGTTTTCTAAGCCTGCACATCAAGGTCCTCAAAGACTGGCGTAACAGTGACCGAGCCTTGAAGAGTTTCGGTTACGTTTTGGAAGATTAAAAAAAAAGAGGCATCCGTTTGGATGCCTCTTTTCTTTCTGTCGTCGAAGATTATTCGGCAGCAGCTTCGCCTTCGCCTTCACCTTCACCAGCAGTGGCGCTGGCACGGGTGCTGACCACGTTGACAACCTCAGCGCTCTTGGGGTTGAGGATGGCGTAGTTCTCGCAGGCGATATCCTGCACGCGGATGCGCTGGTTGACATCGAGGTTGGTGATGTCGAGGAGCACCTCGCTGGGCATGTTGGCAGGAATGGCCTTCACGTTGAGGCGTTTCTGCTTGTAAGCCAGCTTGCCGCCCTTCATGACGCCCTTGCTGGTGCCAGTGGTGTGGACGGGGATGGACATCACGACGGGTTTGTCGTCGGTCAGCTCATAGAAGTCGGCGTGATAGACAATCTCGGTCACGGGGTGGAAGTCGATGTCTTTCAGCATGGCCATGTGCTCAACACCGTTGATGGTGATTTTCTGGAAGCAGGGCTCGGGGTTGAACAGAATGCGCTGGAAGGCGGTCTGGTCAACGCTGAACAGAATCTGCTCGCCTTTACCGTACATGACACAAGGCACTTTGGCGTCGCGACGCAGAGCCTTAGCATCCTTTTTCCCTACGTTCTCTCGGAGAGAACCGCTCATTGATACTACTCTCATTGTTGTTTGTTTTTTGATTGTTTAATTATTTGCTTGTTTTAGGATTGCCTAGGATATCCTAGGGTTGCCTATGAGATTATTATTCGTTCATTTTTTTAATGACACCTTTGTGGTGCAGGGTGGTCTCGTAGAGGTTGTCGAGACTCTCATAGTTGACCACGCGGCGGATAGCCTCGGCCAACAGCCAGTCGCAGCTGAGTACATGAATCTTGCTACTCTCGCGCTTCAGCGGGATGGTGTCGGTAGTGACAAGTTCCTCGAGCTCTGAGGCTTCTACCTTCTCGATAGCCTGACCGCTGAGCACGGGATGGGTAATCATGGCACGCACACTCTTGGCGCCACTCTCCTTGATAATGCTGGCGGCCTTGCAAATGGTAGTACCGGTATCGATAATGTCGTCAAGCAGGATGACGTGCTTGTCTTTCACGTCACCAATCAGACGCATCTCACCAATTTCATTGGGTTTGTTGCGGTGCTTGTAGCATATCACAAAGCTGTTGTTCAGAGTCTTGGCATAGACACCGGCACGTTTGCTGCCGCCCATGTCGGGGCTGGCAAACATCACGTCCTCGATATCGAATTTCTCGCGGATATAGGGCATGAAAAGGCTTGAGCCGTAAAGGTGGTCCACTGGGATGTTGAAGAACCCCTGAATCTGGTCGGCATGGAGGTCCATGGTGATGACGCGGTCGACGCCGGCCACACTGATCATGTCGGCGATAAGTTTCGAAGCAATGGGCACATGCGGTTTGTCCTTGCGGTCCTGACGGGCGAAGCCATAGTAAGGAATCACGGCGACAATCTTCTGAGCCGAGGCGCGCTTGGCGGCATCAATCATCATCAGCAACTCAAAGAGGTTGTCGGTCGGCGGGATGGTGCTCTGGATGATGAACACGATACCGCCACGGATAGTCTCCTCGTAGGAAGGCTGAAATTCGCCGTCGGCATACTGAAAAACGGTGGAATTGCCCAGCGGAATGCCATAAATCTCCGCCACGCGGCGTGCCAGGTTCTCGGTGGCGCGGCCCGCAAAAATAAAGACCTTGTCTGAACGCTTGTCGCTCATTACAATGCTGATTTTTAATTGTATCGTTAACTTTTTTGTTCAATCTTAACGATTGAAAACGAGTGCAAAATTACACATTTTTATTGGTCTGACAAAAAAATATTTCTCCATGTCAAAAAAAGTGTGTATTTTTGCACCCGCTTTTCGATAGAAGAATGGCGATGCCCTGGTGGTGGAATGGTAGACACGGTAGACTCAAAATCTGCTGCTCGCAAGGGCGTGAGGGTTCAAGTCCCTCCCGGGGTACGAAACGGCGGTCTCACGACCGCTTTTCTCATTTTTAATTTTAATAAAATACAACATATAATTTTATCATCTTATGGAAACAAAGTACATTTTCGTCACGGGCGGTGTGGTCTCTTCGTTGGGCAAGGGCATCATCTCCGCCAGCATCGGCCGTCTGCTGCAGGCACGCGGCTATAAGGTCACTAATCAAAAATTCGACCCCTACATCAACATCGACCCCGGCACCCTGAATCCCTACGAGCACGGCGAGTGCTATGTGACAGACGACGGTTTTGAGACCGACCTCGACCTCGGCCACTACGAGCGTTTCACCGGTATCCACACCACACGCAACAACAGCATCACCACAGGCCGCATCTACAAGACAGTCATCGACCGCGAGCGTCGCGGCGACTACTTGGGCAAGACCATCCAGGTGGTGCCACACATCACCGACGAAATCAAGCGCCGCATGCTGCGCGAGGACGAGAAGGACGAACAACTGGACTTCGTCATCACCGAGGTGGGCGGCACCATCGGCGACATCGAGAGCGCCCCCTTCATGGAGGCCATCCGTCAGTTGCGTTGGCAACTGGGCCGCAACGCCGTCTGCGTTCACCTCACATACGTACCTTACCTGAAGGCTGCCGACGAACTGAAGACCAAACCCACACAGCACAGCGTGAAGGAACTGCAAGGCATGGGTATCCAGCCGGACATCCTCGTGCTGCGCACCGAGCGCCACCTCGACGACCACATGCGCATGAAGGTGGCATCGTTCTGCAACGTCGACCTCGAATGCGTGGTGCAGAGCGAGGATATGCCCAGCATCTACGAGGTGCCGGTGAACATGCAGAAGCAGGGCCTCGATGCCGCCATCCTGCGCAAGATAGGCATCCCCGTGGGCGAGACACCGGAGATGAAAGCCTGGCACGACTTCCTCGACAAGCAGCGCAACGCCAAACGCGAGGTGCACATCGGATTGGTGGGCAAGTACGACCTGCAGGATGCCTACAAAAGCATCCGCGAAAGCCTCAATCTGGCCGGCATCTACAACGACGTGAAGGCCAAACTGCACTTCGTGAACAGTGAAGAGATCACCGAACAGAATGTAGCCGAGAAACTTGAAGGGTTGGCGGGCATCGTCATCTGTCCTGGTTTTGGCACACGCGGCATCGAGGGGAAAATCATCGCAGCCGAATACACCCGCACGCACGACATACCCACCTTCGGCATCTGTCTCGGTATGCAGATGATGGTCATCGAGTTTGCCCGCAACGTGCTGGGCTACAAGGATGCCAATAGTCGTGAGATGGACGAAAAGACGCCACACAACGTCATCGACATCATGGAGGAACAGAAAAGCATCACCCAGATGGGCGGCACCATGCGACTGGGCGCCTACGACTGCGAGTTGAAAGAAGGCAGCCGTGTAGCAGAAGCGTATTTGAGTGGAAAGCGGAAAGTGGAAAGTGGAAAGTTGACCGTCAGAGAAAGACACAGACACCGCTACGAGTTCAACAACGTCTTTACGGACGAATACGAGGCCAAGGGAATGAAATGTGTGGGCATCAACCCCGCCGCCAATCTGGTGGAGATTGTCGAAATACCCGAGAAGCGTTGGTATATCGGCACACAGTTCCACCCCGAATATAGCTCGACGGTGCTGAATCCGCACCCACTGTTCATGAGTTTTGTGAACGCCTGTCTCTGACTAACAATAGCAGCCAAAACTGACCGTTGACGGATAACAGACGTCTACTGAATGGTTTCTGGCTCCATTGTCCAGTATTTCTCCAGTATTTGTCCAGTATTTCTCCAGTGATTGACTGGAGAAATACTGGACAAATACTGGAGATCGATTGGACAAAAGAGATAGATAACAGCTACCAGGTGATATTGTGCGGGCCACTGCGGGCAAGGCATGTAAAGCCCTTGTTTTCAGTGACACAAATATAGTAGACACCCGAATGTCTGCCGCCATTGTTGGTGGCGGTGGAAAGAAGATAGTGGCTGACAAAAACAGGGATGTCATCGAAAGCCGATTCAGTGAATCCAGCAAGGGCTTTGGCATAAGGTTTGATTTCGTCGCCATCGATGTCGAGCAGAGGGGTCGTGCCGTCCTCGCAATAGAACAACGCATAGACACGCAGCTCCCGCCCCCGTGCTCCCGAAACCTCGCAGTCGACATGGACAGCCATTTTCTTGGTGCCCACCCCGTCGTGCCACACACGGTTAACCACCGCCGTGGGAACAAGCTCCTCTTTCCTGCCTTTTTGGAAGACATTGATATTAATAACGTTGCCACCTCCGGTAGAGGAGACATGAAGGACGGCGGAACGGGGTTCGATAGTCTCGTTGTCGGTGATATGGATGCCCTCTTCGTCGGAGACAATCCAGGAGGGGAAGCCTGACCAGCGCGGTTCGTTGCCGCTACAGACGGCAATCAAGGGGTCAAAAAGGCCTCCGAAATAATCGACATCGAGATCATAGTCGCCGGTATGTCCATCTACGGTGATGGTATGAGGCGAGAGACCATCAAATTCCATGTGACACTTGGCAAGCGGAACATTTCCTTCGCGCGGATAGACAAAGAAATCGCAATTCAATGGCTGCGGCGAATAGTTCCCTTTAAAATCGATGACGCTAAAAGGGACAAAAAACTCGACGATACGGCACTCCTCGCCCCTGTCGAAAAGGACAAGGCGTTCCTGTCCTGAGCGGTCGCCGTTCACAGTATATTCCTGCGCCAGCGGCGACGATTCAAGAACTCTGCCGCCACCCTCACGCGGGCCTATCACACAGCAGACACGCAGGGCTGAATCGGGCAGATTGCGGGCAAAGACCAGCGCCATCACCTCGGCACCCCGCACACTTCCTTCGCATGTGGCTTTGACATATCCTGCATAGAGAATTTCCACTTCGGGTTTCAAACGGACAGAAGGTTTCTTTACGGTTGCATCCTGATTGGCCTCAAAAGCACTGCGTGACTGGGCGTTGATACCCACGACACACTTCTGGGCCCAGTCGTCGAGGCCGGCATGCTGGCTGGCATTTAACAATGGACAGTGGGCGGTGCCGAAAGCTTTGGCCGCCGCGCGGTAGTCGCCATTGTGATAGAGTGTGGTGCCCTCATCCAACTTCTGTGCGTAATTCGTATTACAATCAACATACTGCGCCTTGAGCAGAACTGCCGTCATCAAAAATACCACAAGAAACAATATCCTTCGCATAATGTATTCTCAACTTTCGATTTGTGAGTGCAAAAATACACAAAATATCTGAACTGGCAAAAAAAACTTTTCCCAGGCATCATTTAAACAAATGGTTAAAAAGTTTTTTTTGTAGGGTCATTTTTATTTTGTATATTTGCATTTTCAAAAAGCCAATCTAATCAATAAAAACATATAAATAACATGTCAGAGAATCAGATAGTTAATAAAGAGGACCTTGTGGTCCGATTTGCTGGCGACTCGGGAGACGGCATGCAGCTTAGCGGCACGCTGTTCTCCGATGCTTCGGCCCTGACCGGCAACGACATCGCCACCTTCCCCGATTATCCCGCCGAGATTCGTGCCCCGCACAACACCATCGCCGGTGTGAGCGGCTACCAGGTGCATGTGGGTAACCACATCTACTCCTCCGGCGACAAGTGCGACATCCTCGTCGCCATGAACCCCGCTGCCTTCAAGAGCCAGCTGAAGTGGGCCAAAAAGGGTGCCACCGTCATCGTCGACATCGACACCTTCACCGACGAGGCAATGGAGAAAGCCAGCTACAAGGAGAACCCTTTCACCGACGAATTGGAGCGCGCCTACACCATCATCAAGGCTCCAATCACCTCGTTCACCGAGAAGATTGGCGACGCACAGGGTGTCGACAAGAAGACCGCCGACAAGAGCCGCAACATGTTCGCACTCGGCATCATCTTCTATGCCACCCATAAGACCCTCGACCAGACCTTTGCCTATCTGGAACGTAAATTTGCCAAGAAACCCGCCGTCATCACGCTCAACAAGGCCGTACTGACCGAGGGTTATGAATATGCCGACAAGCTGGAGGTGATGCACTCGCACATCTTCGAAGTCGCCAAAGCCGACAAGATGGAACATGGCCGCTACCGCAACATCACCGGTAACGTGGCCACCGCCTGGGGTCTGTTGGCCGCCTCTGAGAAGAGCGGCCGCCGCCTCTTCCTCGGTTCTTATCCCATCACCCCCGCCACCGATGTCATGGTCGAGTTGGCCAAGCACAAGAGCCTCGGTGCCCGCGTGTTCCAGGCTGAGGACGAGATTGCCGGTATCTGCAGCGCCATCGGTGCCAGCTATGCCGGTGCCCTGGCATGCACCAGCACCTCCGGTCCCGGCCTCTCGCTGAAGAGCGAAGCCCTGGGATTGGCCGTGATGACCGAGCTGCCCCTGGTCGTTGTCGACGTGCAGCGCGGCGGTCCCTCCACGGGTCTGCCCACCAAGACCGAGCAGAGCGACCTCGACCAGGCCCTCTACGGCCGCAACGGTGAGGCTCCCCTGGTGGTTGTCGCCGCCTCGAGCAGCGCCAACTGCTTCTACTGGGCCTTCAACGCCGCCAAGATTGCCCTCGAGCACATGACCCCCGTCATCCTGCTCACCGACGGCTATCTGGGCAACGGCAGCCAGCTGTTCAAGATTCCCAGCATGAAAGACATGCCCGAAATCAAACCGCGTCTGGCCAAGGAGAACGACCCGAACTACCGTCCGTTCCGCCGCGACGAGGAGAAGTTCGCCCGCGAATGGGCTCTGCCCGGCATGGAAGGCCTGAGCCACCGCGTCGGCGGCCTCGAGAAGTGCCCCGACGGTCCTCTGAGCACCGACCCCGAGAACCACGCCCTCATGACCAAGAACCGTCAGGAGAAGGTGAACCGCGTGGCCAACTACATCCCCGACCAGGAGGTGACCGGCAATCCCGACGCCGACCTGCTCGTGGTGGGTTGGGGCGGCACCTCCGGTGCCCTCACCCTCGCCGTCGAGGAGATGAACAACGAAGGCAAGAAGGTGGCCTACACCCACTTCAACTACATCTGCCCGCTGCCGAAGAACACCGGCGACATCCTGCGCAAGTACAAGAAGATTGTGGTCTGCGAGCTGAACAACGGTCAGTTCTGCGGCTACCTGCGCACCCAGTTCCCGGAGTGCCCCATGACCCAGTACAACAAGGTGATGGGCCTGCCCTTCGAGGTTGGCGAGCTGAAGGCTGAGTTTAACAGATTGTTGGAGAAATAAAATAGAATAGATATGGAAAAGCATTTTGTTCCCAAAGCGGATAAAGAATATACCAAGGCTGATTTCCAGAGCGACCAGATGGTGAAGTGGTGCCCCGGTTGTGGCGACCACGCCATCCTCGCCGCCCTGCTGGCCACCTTCCCCAAGACGGGTTACAAGAAAGAGAACGTCTGCATGGTCTCCGGTATCGGCTGCTCGAGCCGTATCCCCTACTATGTGGACACCTACGGTTTCCACAGCATCCACGGCCGCGCCTGCGCCATCGCCACGGGTGTGAAGCTCGCCAACCCCGCCCTCAGCGTGTGGGTGAACATGGGCGACGGTGACTCCATGGCCATCGGCGGCAACCACCTCATCCATGCCGTGCGCCGCAACCAGGACCTGAACATCACCATCTTCAACAACGAGATTTACGGCTTGACCAAGGGTCAGTACAGCCCCACCACGAAGTTCGGCCAGGTCACCAAGACCTCGCCCTACGGCACCATCGACTACCCCTTCAACCCCGGTGAGCTGGTGATGGGTGCCCAGGGCACCTTCTTCGCCCGCACCCTCGACTGCGTGCCGCAGCTGAGCACCGACTGCATGACCCGCGCCGCCCAGCATGACGGCTGCTCGGTCACCGAGGTGCTGCAGAACTGCGTCATCTTCAACGACAAGACGCACGCCGCCATCACCGACCGTGCCGTCCGCGACGACCGCACCATCGTGCTGGAGCACGGCAAACCCATGCTCTTCGGCAAGAACAAAGAGAAAGGTCTGCGCTTCAACGGCCGCCAGTTGGAGGTTGTCACCCTCGGCGAGAACGGCATCACCATCGATGACATCATGGTGCACGACGAGACCACCGAGGATACCGGCATCCACATGATGCTGGCCCACATGGGTCCCGCCTCGAATCTTCCCGTGGCCCTCGGCGTCATCCGCAACGTCAAGAAAGTCAGCTACACCCAGCTCTACGAGGAGCAGATGGAAGAGCAGATGGCCACCGGCAAATACAAATG
>LXOW01280516.1_pt1 | contig 76245 bp, 65 predicted proteins | sample 1368591 | NCBI WGS metagenome assembly LXOW01 (sample SAMN04884650, study PRJNA319009) | bovine gut metagenome | isolation source: Cow rumen | host: Bos taurus | place: Italy: Legnaro (PD) | collected 2014-07-09
ATCTACAACAAACGTGGCATTGGCTATTTCATCTCTGCCGAAGCCACAGACATCGTCCTCAAACAAATGCGAGAGGAATTCCTCGAAAAGGAACTGCCCGAAGTGGTCAAGAAGATGAAACTCTTGGGCATTGGGATGGAGGAAATTAAATTGTAGGGGATTCCCCTGCGGGGAATGGAGTGTCAGTTCCCAGTAAAAAGCGGCGGCCAGAGAGGTTTACGAGCCGTTAACGCCACAAGCCGCCGCCCTTTAACAAAACAAAGCCACTCCATTCCCGCGAAGCGGGAAACTATGTAACTTTTTCAACACAACTATAAAAAATCAACCTAAAACTTAATACAATGAAAAAACAACTCTTAATTATAGCGGCAGCTATCATCAGCATGACCCTCAATGCATGCAACCTCAATTTCGATGGAGAAATGCTTGGTGGCAAAACCATCAAGGGCAATGGCAACATTGTGACGCAGAACTACTTAGTAGGTACATTCAATGAACTCTCTATCGCCTTGCCTGCAAAGGTCAACTTCACTGTTTCAGACAACTACACATGCGTCATCCGTGTGGATGAGAATATCATGGAATACCTTGACATCAAGGTGAAGAACGACGACCTGATGATGAAAAGGATAGATAGGTACAAAGACATCACCCTGCAACCCACGGAGTTTGTCATTGAGGTGACGGCACCGAGTTTGGAGGAAATCAGCCTCTCGGGCAGTGGCACGCTCAATGTGCTTAGCCCATTGGAAGGCAAGGAATTGGAAGTCAATGTGGCTGGCTCGGGCGACATCACTTTCGAACAATCCATCAACTATCCGAAAATCGAGTTGAGTGTGGCTGGTTCGGGCGATTTGGTCTGCACTGAACTGATTGCGGACGAGTTGGAAGCCACTTTAGCCGGCTCAGGTGACGTGAAAGTGACCAGCGGCATAGTGCGAGAGGCTGATGCCAACGTGGCAGGCTCTGGAGACATCGTCTTAACCTGCACTATAGAGAAACTTGATGCCAACATTGCCGGTTCCGGCGATATCAAGGCGCGTGTCAATGGGAGGCTTGAATACACCATCTTTGGTTCGGGCAACATTAGCTACTACGGCAACCCAGTCTTGAAGGGAAACAATTTGGGCCATAGCAGTATCATTCGCCTTGGTGACTGACACCAACGAAAGTAAATCACTTTTTCATATCCTTGTAATGAGAAACGGCTGACCTTAATGGCCAGCCGTTTTCTTGTTTTCTTATGTTGTCTTTATTTGGATCAATCATATTCGCCCCACTTCATGCAAGCACCCTTCAAGGGCTTCTTCAACGGGAAGAGGATCGAAAGCTTCACGGCGGCATCGGTGTTGAAACGCTTCTGCATCAGATACGGGTCGATGTAGGAAGCACCGATGACATTTTCGGATTCGCCGTGGATTTCCTCCTTTGAGAACGAATTGATCAAAGCGGCATGGCCCGAAAGGTCAAGCTTGAAAAGAAGGTAGTAGTTGCTGACTCTGAGTCTGTAGCGGACACCGACGCCAGCCACCAGACCTATGTTCCAACGGCGCATGTTTTGCCCCGTCATTTCCACGGTCTCATGAACGGCACCTTCTTCGCTGTAGTGCTGGTTTTCCGTTCCGTAATCGATGATTTCCATCTTTTGCCACTCCATATTTCCAGACAAGGGGAGGGTGAAACGCGGCGCAACGAAAACGTAAGGCCTTAAGTCGCCCTGGCTGAAATAATAAGTCAACGGCACCTGAATTGCCACTTCCATGTAATCCACGTCAAGTTGGCGGTGATAGTCCTTATTGACATTGATGGCAACGGGGAAGTTGAGCACGTTATAATCCAAATGGGTGTTGCGTATGGCAAACAATCCTTCCACGGCGATGGATGAGTTGGAGTTGAACATCCGTTCCACAGTGATACCACCGATGGGACCGAAATTTAAGGGTTGGTGATACTTCGTTCCTGTGCCGCCAAAATGGAGCCAATGTGTTGTGGTCAAACCTCCCGTGATACCGATGTTGTAACGGGCTTCATTGGCGCCAATCGTGTTTTGTGATTGCAGAGGTTTTCTGAACCTTCCTTGTGCCATGGCGGTGTTGCCAATGAGGAGCAATGCGGAGAACAATATTAGGCTTGCTTTTTTCATGCTGCGATAGGTCTTTTTTGTTGCTTATTCTGGGAATACTGCAGTATGCGTGTCGGTATTGTTGCGGAGCATAATGATGTCGCCTGGAGTGGGCAGGAAGCCCAAACGGATGATTTGGCTGATGCTGGCGCTTTCTTGACAATACATCATAGTCTGCATACCCCATTTCAGGTTTTTGATGACAGGCTTGACGATGGTGTCGGTGGTGTGGTTGACCGTGTCAGTCACCACTTGGATTTCTTCGTCCATCTTACCACTGAAGATGACGGCATTCATCGGTTCGCCCTTTGACTTGATGTCTCTGACTTCATAGTAAAACACGGTGAAATACGGGTCTTCGCCCATGATATACACAGTGTTGAAATCTCTGGCCTCAAGTTTACCCGACTTGAAATAGATGGGGGAGACGGTGTCTGCAACAAATCGGGTTGAATTGTGTTTCATGACGGAATCGGTCCTGTTGGTGCTCGATTGCTCAAGGAAATAGTCATATTGTCCGACTTCTCCCTTAGGGCTTTTGAACTTCATCTTGGCAATACCCTTGTGTTGTTCGTAGAACTCGAAATATTGGGGATTGGGGATGGAGTTGTGGGTAGGTTGCATCCATGTGCTTGAAGGAACAGTGTCGACATCAGTGACCCAAACGTCGTTTGCAACATAAAGGCCCTCGATTCTGGGCGGCTCGTCACCGAAATGCAGGTTCTCATTGCCAAAGGCAAACAAGAGCCTCTGAGGCATGAATTCGTTGATGTTCGGGATTTGCTGGTAAGCGTAATAGACGGTCACATTGTTCTTAGGGTCGTCTTTTAGGCAGGAGCTTAAAAGCATTGTACCGCATAAGAATAGGATGGTCCTAAATAAGTGCTTCTTCATTTGTCTTTATTTTTGAAGAGGTGCTACGAATTGACGATAATAATCGGCAAATGTAAGTAATTTAGTTTATTGTTTTACTTCAATAACTTACTTTTTTTTGTTTTATTTTCTTTGGTTACTGAAATTCAGCATATTGTGCAAATAATTTATGGCGTATGTTAGTGGATGACAATGACTTTTTTCGTCATGATGCCGTCTTTTCCGGAAACGACGAAGAAATAGATGCCATCATTCACAGGCTTCATTGTGTAGCGGAAACTGCTGGATGCTGTGCCGTTGTGGGTCTCGAAGTGGTCGATCAGCGAGCCTCTCATGTCGTACACCTTGACGTCGGTCTTTCCTTCGAAGCGGTCGAAGAAGAGTTCCATGTTCCCGTTGTTGGGATTGGGGACAACGTCGAACTGAGCTTTGGCGTTGTTTTCGTCAAGGCCGTAGAAAGAGCAGAGGAACCAGTAGCGGCGCTCGATGCCTTCGGGATAACATCTATTGTATACGGTGGCGTGCATCCAAATCGTGTCAGACAGAGAGTTCAACACCGTGAGTGTGCATGTCTTTCCAGGAGGTTGGGCGTTCATGTCAGGCTCAAGGAGCCAATGGGCTTCAGGGGTGTCCAAGGCCCAATGGATGGAATCCCAATGGCAGTTGGGATTGTGGTCCTCCAAAGTGAAGTCGTAGGAATTGATTTGGAACTCGGCAGCTGTGATGACCCAATGTGGAGAAAGATTGTTGGTGTCCGCAGGCATGATTTCGGTTGGATTGGGGGTGTATTCCAAGTCAAGGTTGAGGAAGAGGACGCTGTCGCAGCCCAGATAGGAGGGGAATACCTTCGTGAATATGCCTGGCTCGGTGTATTCGACCTCATACCATGTGTAGGAGTCACATTCGCTTGCCGTGGTTGTGGCGCCTTCTACGGCAGCTCCGACGGTCAGGTGGCATGTCACAACGCTGTCGCAGCCATCGTAGGAGTCGAAGACTTGGACGTAGTCGCCCGAGAAGTCATATTCTTGGCCGTTCCAGATGAAGGTGTCGCACGAAAGGGTGTCGAACTCCATTTCCTTGTTGGTGCCCATGGTAAGGTGCAAGGTGACAAGGCTGTCGCAGCCTTGTGGCGTTGTGTATTGGTTGCTGTATGTTCCTGCTGTGGTATAGGTTTCGCCGCCCCAGACATAGCTTCCGCTACATTCGTGATGGCTGAACTCGTATGTGATGCTGGCAGCCACGGTGAGGTGTAGGTGGACGATGCTGTCGCAGCCGTTGACTGTGTTGAGATCCAGTTGCCTATTATATTCTCCAGGGCTGTCGTATTCGAAGCTGAAGCCATAGCTGTCGTAGATGCCAGGCTGTCCCTGCCAACAACGGCTGTCGTCAATAGGAATGTGATAACTCGGGCGAGCCGTGAGGTAGAGCATCAAGCTGTCTTTACACTCGGGAATGTCGGGGTTGTCGACCAAGCGAGACAAGATGGTGTCATTGTTGACCAACACATTTTCAAAGCCATAGCCGGAGTAGAAGTCACCCATGCATGTCTCGTCATCCTCGAAGACGTAATGCTGTGCCAAGTCGACATAGAAGGTCGAGGTTTGTGACGCAGAACTCCAACACTCGTCGTCGGTGGTGATGGTCATTGTGACGGGATAGATGGTCTGGTTGTGGTAGGTATGGGTGGCAGGGTTGGTGGCGCTGGTAGCGCCGTCGCCGAAGTTCCATTCGATGGAATAGTGTTCAGAGTTAACCTCGGCAAGGAAAGTCATGGTTTCTTCAGGGCAATAAGAGTAGGTCTCATTGGGCTTGACGAGTACATCGTTGATGGTGATGCTGGTACTGAGGTCGATGGCGGTGGAACCAACCAAATAAGCGTATCCTCTAGCGCGGCCAAAGCCGTAGACGTGAGCGTTGAAGCCATTGACGCAGGAGATGTGGTGTGAGCCGTGCGAGATGTTTTTTCTCGCAAAGCTGTATCTGCTATTGCCAGTAACGGGATGGAACTCGTTCGACGAGATGAGTTGGCCATCCAAATACACATTATTAATATCATCCGTGTCTACGATGATGTTGATGCTGTGGGCAGTGATGCTGGTAGTTTCGTGATTGAAGGTGGAGAAGGTTACGTCGTCGATTCTTTGCTCAACAGGGGCAATCCACACCATGGATGGGTCGCCTAGATTGCTAAAGAAAGAGCCATCGTTGCATGAGTTGTTGTATAGGAATACAGCACAGGGATGTGTGGCTTGAAGGAAGCAAGATTCGTCCGTCTCCCTGAGGATAAAGACATAGGATTGCCCTGTATTCAGCGTCGTCAATAGGGTTCCGTTCTTGTAGATTTCGTTGCCATCGGCACTGGAGGTGATTTTGACATAGTCGCGGACGCGGTTCAGCGAGCTGGTGACGATGAAACGCTTTCCCCAGGAGCGCAAGGGCATGGCCTGCTCGAAAACATGGTCGAATCCATCGTCCATGCTGGTAGGTACACAGGTGAGCGTGTTGCCGTTGAAGACGGCGATTTTCTTGCAGTCGCTGGCCGTCACTCGGGTGCCGCTGAGGTCGCGCCTGTTGCCCGATTTCACCGACCTGACATGATAAGTCTCGCCGGCATTCATGGTAACTTGGTAGGTCTCATCTGCAGGCCTTCCGTCCAAAGTGGCACAAGTGGGGGTGATGTCGACAATGGTGTTGTCTTCCGTGGCAACGATGGCGAAAGCACTGGTTTGGTAATTGTTGACGGCACTTTCTGAAACGCCGCTTACTGAAGATTGGTCGTAGCATTGTATGATATAGTCGTTGCCAAGGCTTTCAACGGGCAATACGAAGGAGGCATCGAAAGAGACGTAAGCAATATTGGAGCAATATACCGAAATGGTGTCGGTCGACTCCACTAAGACGGCTTTGTTAGAAATGGTGCCGTAGTTGGAAGCACCATGGTAACCTTGCTCAATAGGGATGTCAAGGGTGGTGATGTTGTTGGCGGTGACTGCAAATGTCTGACTCCATCCTGTCAATGGGTTGGAAACGACGCCAGAGCAGTTCCTCTTAGCACTGATGTGCACTTGATTGGTTACCCATCCACCCATGGAGTGTTCTTCATACCCGTTTTGCATGAAGGTGAGCCAAAACTCTTTGCCTTGCGTTGATGTCGTTTGTGCTAGTGTGGGATTTGGAAAGGCCAAATATACACCCATAACAAGCAGTAGTGCCTTGAAGAATCTCATGAGTTAATATTGTAGTTGTTAACGATACTATCGTTTTATGATTACTTTTTTAGCCACCGTGCCTTCCTTGCCTGTGGCGATGAAGAAGTAGATACCGTCGACGCGGTTCTTCATCTGGTAGGTGTAGGCATAGGAGTTCATGGCGTTGTAGGTCTCGAAGTCGTCGAGGAGGGCACCCCTCATGTCGTACACCTTGACCTTGATCTTGCCAGTGAGGTTCTCGAAGTTGAGCGTCATCTGTCCGTTATTGGGGTTGGGCACGACGGAGAAGTCGGTATTGACTTCATGGTCCTCAATACCATAGAAGGAGCACACCATCCAATATCTCTCCATGATACCTTCGTCGGGCGCGCAGCGGTTGAAGGCATGCGCGGTGAGCCAGACTGTGTCTTCCACACGATTGAGAACATAGACCTTGCAGCACTTGGCTTGGGCACCGAAAGGCTCGATGAACCAATCGGGTGCGCCCACGCACTGCCAGGTAACGGTGTCCCAACGGCAGAGCGGGTTGGTGTCCCAAAGGTTGAAGTCGTAGGTGTTGATCTGGAACTCGGTGGCGGTGACGACCCAGTGGGGAGTGGTATTGTCAAGGTCCATGGGATAGATGGGCGTGGGGTGTGGGGTGTATTCCATGTCGACCCTCATGGTGACGATGCTGTCGCATTCGGCTTGGTTGAGGTAGGTTCTGTGGTAGACACCCGTCATGGTGTAGATGTCGCCAGCATGGTCGGTGTAGGTGATTTCATGACCATTCGGGTCCCAGAAGTATTCGTCGCAGGCCTCATCCTCGGGAACGACGAAAGCATACTCGTCGTGGTCGCTGATGGTGAGGTGGAGGGTGGCCTCGCTTTCGCAGCCGTAAGCATTGATGTAGTGGTGCGTGTAGACAGTGCTTTGAGTGAAGGTCATGTCAACATTGAAGTTGTCGTTGAGCCAGCGATACTCATCGCAACTGGAGACGACGACATCGTCGTAATAATTGGGTCTTAGCTCGAGGTTGAGTACGACGGTACTGTCGCAAGTGTTGGGGAAGTGGAGGGTGTCGCGGTAGACGCCAGTCTCGTAATAGGTGATGCCGTTGGAGACCCATGTGTATTCGGTGCCGCAGATGGAGACGTTGTAGTTCTTGGAGTTGTATTCGGCCTCGTCGACATGGATGATAACGATGCTGTCACAATGGTTGACGGTCTCATAGGGGAATGAGTAAGGCACAGGATTCGGTTGGAGATAGGAGCCTCCATAATAGAAACCGGGGCCTCCCTCGCATGTCGACTCCCACATCTCGAATTCGTAAACGGGATCTTGGCTAAGGTTGAGCCTGATGGTGCTGTCGCAGTCGTGGACGGATTGAAGGGTGTGGAAGTAGACACCGGGGCTGGTGATGTCTTGGTCATAGAAATGGTAGGTGTCGTTTTGGCAGAAGCGGTCGCTGACGGTGGTCTCGTAGGTCTGCCAGTTGTCAAGGTGGAGGTGTATGACGCTGTCACAACCGTACTGTGTGTGGAGTGTATGGTCATACACGCCCGGAGTATGGATGTCTTCACCGAAGTAGGAGTAGCTGTCGTTCTCGCAGATGGTCTGGTAGATATCTCGCTCTACGTTAGGATGCACGTGAATGGTGACGCTGACATTGATGTCCGTGAAGCCGTCGCTGACGTGGCAGGTGTAGGTGGTGTTGCCAAGTTCAGGGGTAGCGACTGGATTCTGCGAGGTAGTGTTGTTGAGCGAGCCAGCGGGTGACCACTGGTAGGTGTAGTTTTCGGGTGCGCCACCAGAAGGTATGGCGTGGAGTGTGGTAGACTCACCGTCGCAGAGGTCGGTCTGGTCGGCGGTGGCCATGGCGAGAAGGCTGGAACCATCGATGCTGACGATGACCTGTGCTGTGCTAGTACAGTTACCTTGCGGGTTGGTGATGGTCACGGTGAAGGTCTGCGACTCCTGCAAAGCGACGGTCTGGGTGGTCTGTGAGTTGGGGTTGACCACCATGTTGGCTGGCTCCCAATGGAAGTTAAAAGTGCCTTGCGTGCCTGGGTCGGCGGTCAGTGTTGTGTTGGCGCCGTAGAGAATGGTGGACGGTGTCGCGGAAGCGGAAGCCACGGGCATGGCGTAGACGTAGACGGTCTGCGAGACTTGGTCTGTGCAGCCGCCAGCGGTCTGTACGGTGTGTGTGACGTTGTAAGTGCCAGGCCGTGCGTAGCTGTGGCTCACGGTCTGTCCGTTGCCAGTCTGTCCGTCGCCGAAGTTCCATTGGTAGGTGCTGATTTGTCCGCCCGAGGCGGTGCTGTTGAACTGCGTCGGGTTGCCTTGGCAGACATCGGTGGCGGTGAAATTCGCCGTAGGCAATGCGTTGACGGTGACGGTACGGGTGATTTGGTCGGAGCAACCTCCAGCGGCCTCAACCGCGAGTGTCACTTGATAGGTGCCAGCCTGAGCATAGGTGTGTGTGGCGTTTTGACCCGTGCCGGTCTGGTTGTCGCCGAAGTTCCACTGGTAGCTGTTGATGCCTTGTCCAGTGGAAGTGCTGGTGAACTGCGTAGCCTCACCCACGCACACGGTGGTGGCATTGAAGTTGGCGGCAGGTTGCGAGTTGACTGTGACAGTCTGGGTGATCTGGTCACTGCAGCCGCCTGAAGTCTGCACGGTGAGGGTTACGTTATAAGTGCCAGGCTGCGTATAGGTGTGGCTGGCGTTTTGTCCTGCCCCTGTTTGGCTGTCACCGAAGTTCCACTGATAGGAGGTGATTTGGTCGCCAGAGGATGTGCTGGTGAACTGTGTTGGATTGCCTTGGCACACCGTGGTAGAGGTGAAGCTGGCTTGGGGAGCAGCATTTACGGTGACGGTCTGCGTGATTTGGTCGGTGCAATGGCCGTTGCCCGTCGACACGGTCAAAGTTACTTGATAGGTGCCGGCGGTGGCGTAGGTGTGGTTGGTTGTTTGTCCTGTGCCAGTCTGCCCGTCGCCGAAGTTCCACTGGCAGCTGCCGATGCTTTGACCGCTGGGGTTGGTGGTAGAGGTGCTAGTGAACTGTGTGGCCTGGCCAACGCAAACGCTGGTGGCGTTGAAACTGGCGTGAGGCTGTGCATACACCACGATGGCCTCGGTAGTAGCACTGTTAGTCTGGCTGCCCACGGTGATAGTGCAGGTGTAAGTGCCCGCCATGGCTAGGGTGCAGTTGGGACGCGAAGGATTCTGTTGGTTCGAGGTGAAGCCTCCAGGCCCTGTCCAGCTGTACGAAGCTCCCGTTTGACCGTTGGCAACCAAGTTGATGGTCTCGCCTACGCAATAGGGACCTCCGCCGTCCACCAAAGGAGGCAAGATGCTGCAGTCCGTGCTACCAGTGCCAGTGTTTGAGAAAGAGATGTTACAAGTGGAGTTGGAGTAGTTGGTAATAAGAAGGATGTAGTATTGTCCAGTTTGCGCGTTGTTGATATGGCAGTTTTCCGTAGCTGAGGTGCTATAACTGCAGTCCACAATGTTGCTGCATGCCAGCTGGCTGCAAGCGGTTTCAATGTCGCTGAAAGGCCCCCAGCAGTCGAAGTCAATGTCGACCTGTGGGTTACTTTGCATGTGGATGTTCAAGTTACCGGGATCGGAAATGCGCATGAAATAGAAGGCTGGGTTGGGTGCGGTGTAAAGGCAACTCGAGGATTGTCCAGGCGTCCCTGAGCACATATACGGATCGGAACAAGAAGCATTGTATACGTCGCCACATGGCGAGCCAGAGTTAGTGCCAGCAGGGAAGTCATAGGCTCCATTGTCGGTGCAGAACGGGAAAGCACCATCACAGGTGGCATTCTCATCACGGTTTTGCCAGAGAGGGATAAAATCCGCATAAATAGTAGTATAGATGTCGTCTGCCAATTGTTGGCGCCACGATACAAACGAAGCACCACGCCCTTCCTTGTCAAGATTGGTAAAGGCTACCCAATTGTCGTAGCAGCTTTCAAGCAAAGCTTCATAGTTGGGCGACTCGCCAGTTTCATCACAAGTGTAGTCGGCAGGGACATAAATGTCAAACCTGTCCTCGGCGGCGTTGTAGGTGTATGAATAGATTTCGCTTTCTTGGATGGAATGGAGGAACACCACTCTTTCTTCGAGGCTTCGAAGGGTGTGGATGTTGAATTCTCCAACCTTGGTGAGGCGAGGCTGCTGAGCCATCATGCACAAAGGCATGGCAAGGAGTAGCATGGCTGCTAATGCGGGTTTCATCCTGTTTTTCATAAGTGAAATTTAGTTTTATTGTTTTGTTGTTTTTAGGAATGCGATATTAGTGTTGAATTACGACCTTCTTCGCCACAGTGCCTTCCTTTCCGGTGACGACGAAATGATAGATGCCGCTGGCGCAGCGACTCATGTCGTAGGTAATGGAGCCTGTGCCATTGCCGCTGTAAGTATCGAAGCCGTCGATGAGGTTGCCAAGCATGTCGTACACCTTGACGTTGACCTTGCCTGTCAGCTGCTCGAAGTTAAGGGTCATCTGTCCGTTGTTGGGATTCGGCACGACGGAAAAATCGGCTGTGGTTTGCTCGTCTACATCGTAGAAAGAACATACCAGCCAGTATTTCTGCATGACGCCGCTATCGGGCGAGCAGCGATTATAGGCGTATGCCTTCAGCCATACAGTGTCGACAACATTGCTGAGCACGTATACTTTGCAGTACTGGGATCTGTCGCCATAAGGCTCGATGATCCAATCAGAAGCGCCATCGCAGGCCCAAAGAGTAGTGTCCCATCTACAGAAGGGGTTGGTGTCCCAAAGGTGGAAGTCGTAGGTGTTGATTTGGTACTCTGTGGCGGTCACGACCCAGTGGGGGGTGGGGTTCGTCTCATCCACGGGATAGATGGGCGTGGGATGCGGCGTGTATTCGAATCTCACGTGCATCGTGACGATACTGTCGCAGTCTGCAATATTCTTGTATGTCCTGTGATAGGTGCCCGACTGCGTGTAAGTCAAGTCTGCATGGTCGGTTTGTATGATTTCGTGTCCGCGAGGATCCCAATAGTATTCGTCACAGTTCTCGTCGTCGCCGACGGTAAAGCTGCTCTCGTCGTGGTCGTTGATGCCGAGGAAGAGTGTTACAATACTGTCGCAGCCGTATTGTGTCTCAAGGGTGTGGTGGTACTCTCCCGCGGCACTTAAGTTTTGTCCGAAGAAGTTGTATGACGTGCCTTCGCAGATGGTTTGGTGCATCTCCGATGCCTCGTTGGGATACACCGTGATGTTCACGCTGACATCTGCGTCGACGATGCCGTCAGTGACATGACAGGAGTAAGTGGTGGTACCTACTACAGGTGAGGCAATGGGGTTTTGTGCAGTGGCACTGCTCAGTGTGTTGGCAGGTGACCATGTGTAGGAGTAGTTACCTGTGCCTGCTAAGGGGATGGCATGCAATGTAGTGGTGCTACCCTCACAGAGTTCATATTGGTCGGCAGTGGCGGTGGCGGTCATGTTGGAACCGTCCATGCTGACAGCAACGATGGCCGTAGTCGTGCAGCCGCCTTGAGTGTTGGTGACAGTCACAGTGTAGATTTGCGACTCGATCAACGAGACGGTTTGTGTGGTTTGGCTGTCGGGGTTGACCACCATGTTGGCGGGTTCCCAGTGGTAGGTGAACGTGCCTTCCGCACCTGGGTTGACGGTGATGGTTGAACTTTCGGCATACTGTACCGAAGCGGGGTTAGCAGTGGCCACGGGGGCTGGCGTGGCATACACGGTGACGGTGTGGGTGGCCTCGTCGGAGCAGGTGCCGTTGCTGCCTTCTGTGATGAGGGTCACTTGATAGGTGCCCGCTTGCTCGTAGATGTGGTTCGTGGTTTCACCCATGCTAGTCTCACCATCGCCGAAATCCCATTGGTAGCCGCTGATTTGCTCGCCTGTGGAAGTGCTGGTGAAATGCGTGGTCTCGCCTTGGCAGACAGTGGTGGCAGTGAAATCGGCCACAGGGGCAGAAACCACTGTAACAGTTTGGCTGATGGAGCCTTGGCAGCCGTTGGATGTCGATACCGTATGAGACACACGGTATTCGCCAGGTTCGGCGTATGTGTGACTCACGGTTTCTCCCGTGCCTGTCTCTCCGTCACCGAAGTTCCATTGGTAGGAAGCAAAATGCTGTCCCGTGACGGTAGCGGTGCTGTGGAACTCCGTCGGGTTGCCGGCGCATACTGTATTGGCCTCGAAGCTGGCTGTCGGCAGTGAAAGGACAATAACGGAAGTGGTGGAACTGCTTGTTTCCCCGGAGAGAGTGATGGTGCAGGTGTAGGTACCCGACATGTCCTGGTTGCAGTTCGGGATGTCAATGTTCTGTTGCGTTGAGGTGAAGCCGTTGGGCCCCGCCCAGTTATAGGTGGCACCCGTTTGTCCTACTGCGGTCAAATGGATAGTCTCACCGATACAGTAGGGACCGTCGTTGTTGACCAAAGGAGGCAGGATGCTGCAGTCGGTTTCGCCGTCACCAGCGTATTTTTGGAACGTGATGGAACCGTCGGTGCCGCTATAGTTGGTGATTAGAAGAATGAAATATTGTCCCACTTGTCCGTTTACAACGTGAGCGTACTCATAGTGGCGAGCGTCGAAACTGCAGTCGTGCAGGTTGCCGGAGGGATAGAAGTTTTCGTTTGTCGTGTTGTTGGGGCAGCTGGTGCAATCCGCAGTCAACATGCCTGCTTCTCCGGCCTCTGTCGGGCAAGGATCGGTCTCGTTGTTGAAAGGTCCCCAAAGGGCAAAGTCAACGTCGAAAGAGGCCTCAATCTTGATGGTGATGTTGCCGGCGACGCCAATTCTCATATAGTACCAGAATGAGTGCTTGTTAGTGGGAGAGGAACCTAAACATCCGTAGTTGGGGCCTGACCATGAATAACCACTATTGAGAGCAGGGAAGTTGTAGATATTGCTGGTGCAGAAAGGTTCGGCATCCATGCAGTGATTGGCGCGGTCAAGGTGGTCGGAAATCAGGAAGTTGTAGTATTCAGGGCTGATGTTGCGTGCCCATGATTTGTAGATTTCGGCAAATTCATCCTTTGGCAGCGAAGAAACTGCTTGGTATTCTTCCCTAAGCGTCATCATGAGGTAATCAAATTCGGCATAAATCGGCATGTCGGCATTATAGCTGTTCGGTCTGATGAACAGTTCGCCAGGGTTATGGGTCGGATTGCAAATCCAGACATCGCTTGCGGCAAGTGCCGAAGCAAGCTGAACGCGTTCTTCCACGTTTTCGATTTCAAAAACGTTGAAAAGAAATCCGTTTTCATGTTCCCTGATTTGGACTGTTTGTGTCGTGTTGGCACGACCCTCGTTGTCGGGGGATTGTGCAAACTGTTTTGTCGGTACGGCCAATGAAATCAAGATGGCCAACAGAGTGATTTTTGTGAATTTATTCATGTCGGTTAATTTGTGATTATTATCGTTTGTTAATTGTTGTTGTGCGTTCCTGCTGAGGAACATTATTCATAATAATAAAAAAACGCGTAAAGATACACACTTTTTTGAAATGATAGATGTTTTTTCTGATAAAATGTTGATTTTTTGTATTGAAGCCTCTTCTGATAAGGCTACAATTTATTCTCCGCCGATGAATTTGAAGCCCCAATGAGGTCTCGCCACCAGTTCAGGTACCGTCTCGCCCGCTAACCTCAGCTTGTGTTTTGCCGTCATCCTTGAGGAAAACACGCCCACGGCACCGTCGATGAGTCCATATTCGTCGTAGCCCATCTCGAAGCCGGCTGCCGCATTGTTGATGTATTGATATCGCCACAGTTCCTCGCCACATGCCGTGATGGTGGCCTCGATGGGGTAGTCAGAGATGTAACGTTTTAAGCCGTCCGTAGTGGTGTCGCCACCGATAAAGGCGGCCAGCTGCTCGTAAAAGGTATCGGGGCGGTACCTGAAGGCATAGGAGCCCTCGATCAGATGTGTTGATAAATACGCTTCGTCGAAGGAACCTACACGCCACCTGAAAGTGCGGGGCACCGAGTCGTCATCGGGGGTGCGTTGTTCCTTGAAAGTGAACGCCAACTCGAACTCGTAATAGGCTGCGTTGCGGGCAGGGTTGAACAGGAACGGCCTTAAGGTGCCGAAATATTCCTGCGAGAAGTTGACCGCCAGACTCTGCACATCGAAACCGGGACCGCCCACCAGGTTGGTGGTGGAGGTCAATTCGCCGGAGGGGAGCACTACCTTGAGACGGTAGCTGTATTTTCTGTTGTTTGTGTTCTGTCCCAGCCGTTCGGCAGTATAATACAGCTTTTGGTCGGGGTGGTAGAAGACACCGGGCTGTTTGTTGTGGATGGTGATGGTGTCGAGAATGATTTCACGGATGCTGTCGCGGTTGAGGTATTCCACGAGGCGGACGTCTAACTTGCCAGGATAGTTGCTCGAATCAGGGTTGATGGCCGAGGTGTAGGCATCGCCCTGCGCGTAAAATGTGCGCGTGATTTTGATGTAGTTGGTGTCAGCGCGGGCGTCCAACAGACCATAGATGACGGGCACCTCCCTGTAGTCGGCGTAAAGGTCGACGTCGGTGGAGCAGGCGCTAAATCCCATCACTGCGGCAAGGTACAACAAAATGAAAATCTTTCTCATCGCTGACAAAAAATAATTCGCTGCAAAGATATAAACAAAAATCACTTAAAACAATAATTCCCGTGTTCCAGCGGCCGCTGGTCTTGAATTGGGGATTTGCAATCCCCAATCTTCATTCCTTCACAACCTTATCTGAAAACACCTGTCCGTCAGTCAGAGTGATACGCATCGAGTAGATGCCTGAAGAGAGCGAGCTTATGTCGATCTGCTCGAAAGCATTGCGCTGAAGGCGTACCAAACGGCCTTGCAGGTCGTAGAGCTCCACTTGGGTGGGCTGCACATCGGGCGAGAACTCCATGCGTAGCTGGTCATTCACGGGATTGGGGTAGAAAATATAGGGACGCGCCATGGCCTCCGCGTTGTTTTCGTTTACGCCATCCGTGCCGTCGTGCCTGAGCAAGAACATGGTCAAGTACATCACATCGCCCTTCAATCCGCCACCTACCCAAGCGATACCATTTTTATCTCCATCCTCATACAGTGTAGACAAAATAAACCGCGTCAAGGCGAAATCCCCTGTTTTATACCAGCGTTTCCATTCCACATTCAGGTCGGTGTCCATTTTCACAACGACAAGGCTCTGAGCCGGGTAGCCATTCTCACGATACACGAAGTAAACGGTGCCGTCCGACATTTGTTTGAGTCCCAAGGCGTGCGCGTCATGTGTCCATCCATGATAGTCGTTGAACACAATCAAAGCCTTGCGTTGCATCGTGCGCATGTCGTATTTTGCCACTGCTACGCCTTTTTCAGCCATGTGGCAAAGCACAGTGTCGTGTATATATCCTGCGGCCACCAGCACTTCCTCGCCAATGGGTACCACACAAGTTTTATAATCGAAACAAAGATACTCACGCACATCCATGACATAGTGCAATGTATCCTCCCCAATAATTGTATCCACACCAACAAACTCCTCATTCACCATCTTGTTGAATATCGACATGTTAGTCAGCTGGAAAACGGAATCCATCACATAAACGGCCAGATTGCCTTCGCCGACACCTCTCCATTGCCAGTATTGTAGTGGCGATTCTTTGAATACGTCCATGTTATAGACATCTTGAAGTGCGCTCGGAATCGGTGCCTTGTGCTTTAGGGTGCCGTCTAAGCCAAAGCGCGCCATGTAAACGCTGTCTTGTCCAGGTGACCAATATTGCATGATAAGGTCTCCTCTACAGTCAATCATATAGCCACTTTCCCTGTCGTATAGACGACCTCTGCCCAATGGCGACAAGATATCCTCGTCGTGGTTGATGTAAAAGGAATCGTCCGAGAAATGGGAGATAATCAGGAAAGTGCTGTCCTTCTCTTCGTCATAACGGATGGTGGCGCGGATGTTGCCCTCGCCTTGGGTGTCGCGGTCAAAGAGATTGTAAGGTGGCCAAACGGTGTCGGTCACGGCCACGAACAATGAGTCGGTGATGGCAAGAGGAGATGGCGATAACTTGTAAAATAAATTGCCCAAAAATATAGGTTCAACATGTCCGTCGTGAAAAAATGTAATGTAATTTGTCGCTATGAGGAAATCGCCATTGCGCTGCTGCATCAGGTTCTCGGGGCCTATGGAATAATATGCTCCTGTTTCTGATTCCCCGTAATTGCCAGGATGACTGCCCCAAAATGAATAAGATCTTTCCCTTTGGGCGTGTAACGAAGTTGCCATAAAGGCAAAAATAACTAATAGGATGCGTGTTTTCATGTTTTTGAGTTTTTATGGGTTAATGCAGCAAAAATAATATTTTTTCCGATTCAAATGCATTTTTTCTCGCTTTAGGTTAAAAATCGCATCATTACGCAAGCCATTAATCGGCACCAGGTCCAGGGGAATATGGGTCAAAGTTGGGGCGCGCATATTGTACGAACAATCTATGATAATGTATGTACCATCTACTATATTTAGTTGTAGTGTCTTGTACAATCCAGATGGCAGGACACTCTAACTGATGTAGGGAATTGGCAGCAAGATAATCGTATCCCAAACCAAGGTATGAATCAAGGCAATAGCACATCTCATCTGTTGACATGTTATGGTTAAATGGAATGTTTCCTTGTAGTGCAAAAACTCTGGAATTGCAGTGATAAGGAGATCCATAAGGATCTGAATTGCATGTGGTGTAATCGAAAACAAAGGATTGTGTCGGAGTATAATAAGTCGAGGTCAGGGTGTTCAAATCATGATGCTCATAGCAATTGAGAATCCGAGCGAGTTCATCTCTTCCAATGCTATCCCAACTGTATTGGATGCTGCTGTCAAATAAGGAGTCACAAATGTCAGCGAGTTCAAAAGCATCCGAGAAATACCATTGGTGGTCTTCCCAACCTTTGGAGTCAGCGAAGAAGGTGGTCATTAGGGCAATTTGTGCATTTCCGTCGGCATTGATGAACATGTTGACGAAATACAGGTTCTGATTGTTATGGCTAAAGCCTGCTTTGAACTTGCGTATTACGTTGCACATCTGTTCGTATGCAATGTTAAGATCACCCAACAGAACCAGGCCGTCATTAACATTTACAGACATTTCAATGGTATCGAATTGGACATCATCGTATTTCACATTGATTCTGCAAAAGTCGCGATTGGCCAAACTAGCGAGATGCCAAGCGGCATCGTTGAGTGTGTAAGATTCATCGCTTTTGCTCTCTGCCATTTTTGCCTTGAAGTCCTTCAGATAGGCATTCATGTCCTCGATTTGGCGAGAGTCGAAAGGCTGGATGTTGTTGGCTCTTTGGCTTAGGGCATTATTCGTTTCTTTTTTACAGGAAACGATTGCTGATGCAATAGTTGCCACAACTATAACAGCGATGAAAAGAAAACTGTGTTTTTTCATAGTGTTGAAGTTTTAATGTGTTTGAAGTTGTTAAATGAATGTTGGTTTAATTCGTTACCGTAAATTCACCATAGTACTCGTCTCCATTGGAGAGGGTGAAGGTGAGGATGTAGTCCCCGGTTTGAGGTAAATAGAACCCGAAACTTTCGGGCGTTACCGTTTGGAAGCCGAAAATGTTAGGGCCATTGACCTTGTCCAGTTCCATCGTCACCGTGCCGATGTCTTGGGTGTAGGTCACCGTGAGATAATGCCCGGTGATGGAGGCTTGGATGGTGTTGCCTCTGGGGACACCTTGGACAGTAGATTCATAAACTGTAATAGGATGAAACCCATCCTGCATACATGAAGCACCTGCCTTGAAACATATTACCAGTAAAAACATGCCCAGTAATAATAAGAATGGTTTTGATCTAACTTTTTGCATACGATTTGTTTTTGAGATTCGCATACAAAAGTAGAACGGATTACCCAGGCATGTCAAGAAAAACTATGTGTGGGTTTGTATGTTTTTTTAAACAATAACCTATCAATCAGTAAGATGCATTGTTGTTGGCAAAGTTGCGAAGTGTATCGGGGAGTGAGGTTTCGCTGCCCAAAACAGCTTTCAATTTTCTTGACCGCTGCGATACTGTTGGATAGGCTTTCTGCAATAACGCTGCGATGTCTGCGTCTGTCAGCCCCAATAGATATAGACAGCAATAGTTGAGATCACTATTAGTAAGTTGAGAATATGTTTTTTTGAGGCGTGTTGTATAACCGATAAAATGACGATCAACAGCATCGTGTAGAGCCAAAACCTGAGTTTTGTCTAAAGCAAAGTCTTTATAAATCGCACAATCCATCTGCGATTTGAACTGCCCCTCTTTAACTCGATCCAATATGAGTTGGCAAATGGGTTCGTCAGTAAAAGACATGGAGGGATCGGCCTCAATAACCCTATCATTTCGTTGCTTGATTTGGTCTTGCAATATTCGCATCTCTTGGCTTTTTTGCTTCAATCTTCCAGACAGTGATTTTTGCTGGATACTATGAGAGAGTCGCTCTTCCTTCATTTGCATTTCAAGACTTCGGCTTTTTATCTTGTTTCTATGATAAAGAGCTAAAACCACAAATAATAAAACAAGGAATCCTAAAGCTATGATTAGTGCCCATTTCAAGTTTTTCTTTTTCTCCTGTTGGTGTAACTGCTCCAATCTACATTGATTGAAGGAATTATATAACTCTGTCAGTTGCGATTTTACGGCACTTTTAATCTCTTCTTGATTAGTAAAAGGAATTAAATAATCAATATATTCAGATGTGTCTATATCGTTTCCTGTGATTTTGCCGATTTCCACTAACCTTTCGGCAGCCAGTTTTTTTGAGCCTTCACTTTGTGTAAATTCAAATACTTTTTTATAGTAAAACCATGCGGAATCGTATTGTTTTTCATTGTAGAAGATTTCGCCAATTGACAGATATCTCGAATAATACTCCTTGATGCTGCTAGCCTTACTTGCTATATTGTTCAATTGATTCAAAGATTCTATTGTATTCCCTCTTTCCTTATAGGATAAAAAAGCAAGATGTGTTGTGATGTCGCGATAGATCAAGCTATTTGTATCTGTCAGAATCTCCAACCCTTTGTTGTAATAAAAATACGCGCTATCATATTCATTCACCATATCGAAATGTACTCCAATATTATTCAATACCCATGCGATATGCAATGACTCAGCTTCATATTTTCTGTAATGTCCCAAAGACAATTTGTCAAAAAAGATAGCCTGTTCGTGAAGATACAAACTTGAAAACAATTCCGATAGATGTGTGTATGTCAACGCCATGAACTTGGCTTTCTTCCCCACCAGTTCCTCCTCCTCGAAATGCTCCTCCATCACCTCCACGGCCTTCAGGTATTCCTTGCAGGCGGGCACCACGCTGTCCTGCTCGTAATAGCCCACACCATTAATATAATGGGCGCGGGCATCCAAAAACGCGGTATTTTGGGCGGACGCACGCCGTGCGTCCCTACGGCGGGAACCCTGTAGGGACACACCGTGTGTGTCCGCCACCAACGAATCGAAATACGCCACCGCCTGCAACAATTCCAGGCGGTTGGTCTGGGCGTAATAATTCTTGTACAACAATTCCGCCAATAACAGGTGGGCGTAATGGCGGTTGTATGTAGAGACGTTTCCTGAAACGTCTCCCAAATTGTTTCCTGAAACGTCTCCCCAAATGCCGTCGTTTGATGTATCCGAGACGTTTTGGGAAACGTCTCTACAACAGGTGTCGAAATAGGGGATGAGGCACGCCAGCGCGCTGTCGGGCTGCAGCCACAGCAGGCTGTCGATGGCTGACAATTCTTTAGACGGCCCTTCGACAGGCTCAGGGACTTGTTTGTTGCCGTTGCAGGCAGCCAGAATAACAAATACCATGATCAATATGGGATGGTATGTTTTCATGCCTACAAAGATACACAAAAAAACAAACCTGACACCCGCCCGAAAACGATTTGTTTTGGGATGGGTGTCAGATTTGTTTCCTACAAAAGGAATGGTTTTAAGCAAGTCCCGTAAGGATGTAGGACATTAAGCAGGTGGATTCATCCCCTGCTTTTAACAGAGCGTCAGCTCATCAAACAATCCCCGTAAATCCCATGAACGCCAAAGCCAAAATGCCAGCGGTAATCAGGGCGATGGGGGTGCCCTTCATGCCCTTGGGAGGCTCCATCAGGTCGATGTGCTCACGGATGCCGGCGAAGATGACCAAAGCCATGGCGAAGCCGAGGGCGATGCCGACGGCATAGACGATCGACTCGCCGAGGCTCAGCATGTGGGCCACGCCACCATAGTTGAACTCCTTGGTGACCACGGTCAGCGACACGCCAAGGACGGCGCAGTTGGTCGTAATCAGCGGCAGGAACACGCCTAAGGCGGTGTACAGCGATGGACTGATTTTCTTCAGGATGATCTCCACCATCTGCACCAAGGCGGCGATGATGAGGATGAAGGCGATGGTCTGCAAGAAGGTCAGCTTCAAGGGAATCAGGATGTACTGGTTCGTCAGCCATGTCACGAGGGTGGCCAAGGTCATCACGAAGATGACGGCGGCGCCCATACCCAATGCAGTGGAGGTCTTCTTAGAAGTGCCCAAGAAGGGGCAGATACCCAGGAACTGGGAGAAGATCACGTTGTTGACCAAGATGGTCGATAAGATAATGATGAGGTATTTCATGGCTTAGTGACTTTCTTTTTTGAATTTGTTGACGATAGCGATAACGAAGCCGAGGCAGATGAATGCGCCAGGAGGCAGGATGAACACCAGGATGTTCGCCGTCTCGGGCAGGATGGTGAGGCCGAAGATGGAGCCGCTGCCGAGGAACTCACGGATGCAGCCCAACAGCGTCAAAGCGAGGGTGAAGCCCAAGCCCATGCCGAGACCGTCGAGCAACGACGGGAACACAGGGTTCTTCGAGGCAAAAGCCTCAGCACGACCCAGCACGATGCAGTTCACCACGATGAGGGGGATGAACAAGCCGAGGGTCTCATAGATGTCGGGCACGTAGGCCTGCATGACGAGTTGCACCACCGTCACAAACGAGGCGATGACCACGATGAAGCAGGGGATACGCACCTTGTCGGGGATGAAGCCCTTCAGCAAAGAGATGAAGATGTTCGACAGCACCAACACGAAGGTGGTGGCCAAGCCCATAGACATGCCGTTGATGGCACTGGTGGTCGTTGCCAAGGTCGGGCAGCAGCCCAACAGCAACACCAGGATGGGGTTCTCTTTGACTAAGCCTTTGGTAAAGGTTTGCAGGTTGTTACTCATTGCTTTGTCCTCCTTCCGTAGTTTCATTATTCTCCTCGACAGGGATTTCTTCCACAGGTGTCTCTTCCTTGACGGGAGCATTGTTCATGTATTGTGCCTTGTTGGCCTCAAAGGCTTGGTAAGCCTTGTCCACCGCCTTCGAGAAAGCTCTCGAGGTGATGGTGGCCGCAGTGATGGCATCGACATCGCCGCCGTCTTTGGTGACGGTCAGCTTGTACGATGCGGGGTTCTTGTCGACGAACTGGTCCTTGAACTTGCCGGTCATGTTGGCGCCAAGGCCAGGAGTCTCGGCGTGCGACAGCACCGAAGTGCCTTTGATGGTGCCGTCGGCAGCGAAACCGACCATCATGTCGATCTTGCCACCAAAGCCGCCTTCGCTGGTCTTCACGGCAGCACCTTGGAAGGTGCCGTTGGCGTCGTAGGCCAGGTTGCAGGGGAAGGTCAAGTCGACACCTTCGTAGTTGTATTTCAGTGTGTCGGCCTTATAGGTAATCTCGCCCTCCAGAGGCAACACGGCTTGGATGGCAGCCTCATTCTTCTTTTGGTCGACCTCGGCGATGGCGTCTTTGGTCATGCCATACACCAGGCCAAGCACGCCGCCCGACACCGCTGCGATGACGAGCAGGGCGACGACCATGTTAATCAATGTAGATGGTTTTTTGTTAGCCATGGCGTTTAGTTTTTAGAGGGTTTGACGACACCGAACACCTTGGGCTTGAAGGCCTTGTTGATGAGCGGTGTTAATGCGTTCATGATAAGGATGGCGAAGGACAATCCTTCGGGGTAGGCACCCCACAGACGTATCACCACGGTGATGACACCGATGCCGAAGCCAAATAGAAGCTTGCCTCGGATGGTCATGGGCGAAGTCACCATGTCGGTAGCCATGAAGAAGGCACCGAGGATGAGACCGCCATATACCAGATGGTACTGGGGCGAGATGTACACCGCAGGGTTGACGAGGTGGCAGATGCCCGTGAATACGTACACAGTGAGCAGAATGGATAGCGGCGTGAATACCTCAATCACTCTACGGCAGATGAGGTAGATGGCACCGAGCAACAAGGCAGCAGTGCACACTTCACCGAAGGCACCACCACGGTTTCCCAAAACCATGTCTATAAACTGCATGTCGCCCACCTGTTCCAAGGTCTGTCTTCCCGATTCTTTCAGGATGCCGAGCGGGGTGGGACCCGTGACAGCATCAGTGAAGAAGCCAGCCTCGAAAATGGGGGCGGCTTTCGGCCAGGTAGTCATGGCGGTCGGGAACGACACAAGCATGAACACACGGCCTACCAATGCCGGGTTGAAGGGGTTCTTGCCCAAGCCGCCAAAAGCCATCTTGCCGATGCCGATGGCGACAACGCTGCCCACGATGACCATCCAGATAGGAAGGTTGGCGGGCACGTTGAAGGCGAGGAGCAGACCCGTCAGCGCGGCAGAGCCGTCGTTGATGGTCAAGGGGCCTTTGATGAGGAATTTCTGAATGAGCCATTCCGTCAGCATGCAGGCACCCACCGAGACGATGGTCAGGCGAAGGGCATACCAGCCGAAATAGTAAATGGCCACAAGCAAGGCGGGAACCAAGGCGAGGAGCACACGGTACATGATTTTCCTCGTGTTTTCCGTCGAATGCACATGCGGCGAACCTGATATTGTGTATTTATTCATTGTTGAAATGTTTATCGTTTAATTGTTGTTTGTAGGGCTGTCGTATTACGGCAGCCGTTGTGGTGTGGCTGCCACAATGTGACAGCCCTACAATTGTCATTTCTGATTGCGTGCACGAATGATCGCACCCGTCTTGGCCTTGCCGTAACGAATGTAATCCAGCAGCGGGATGTTGGCGGGGCAGGTGAACTCGCAGGAGCCGCATTCGATGCAGTCCATGATGTGGTTGGCTTCGGTCTCGTCGAAGTCGTTATGCTTGGCCACCTTGTGGAGCAGGAAGGGCTGCAAACCCATGGGGCAGGCCATGGCGCAACGACCGCAACGGATGCAGTTGGTCTGGCGACGGTCTTGGGCCTCGTCGAGGGTCATCAGGAGGATGCCTGAGGTGCCTTTCATGGTGGGGAAGTTGGTGACCGACACCGACTTACCCATCATCGGGCCGCCGTTGATGACATCGGTGATGCCTTCGGGCAGACCGCCAGCGGCCTCAATGAGGAGGTCGGCGGGTGTGCCGAAACGCACACGGAAGTTGCCTGGCTTCTTGACCGATTTGCCCGTGACGGTGACGATGCGCTCAATCGAAGGCTTGTTCTTCTGAACGGCCTCGTAAATCGCGTATGTCGAAGCCACGTTGACCACGACGCAACCCGTCTCAATGGGCAGCTTGCCCGACGGTACCTCGCGGCCTGTGATGGCCTTAATCAGTTGCTTTTCTCCACCTTGGGGATATTTGGTCTTCAAAGGCTGCACCTCGATGCCAGCGTACAGGTCTTTATGTTCGTTGATGGTCTTGTCGAGCAATTCGATGGCCTTCATCTTGTTGACCTCGATGCCGATGATGCCTTTGTCGGTGTTGACAGCCTTCATCAGGATCTTGACACCCATGAGGAACTCTTGTGTCTTTTCAAGCAGGAGGCGGTAGTCGCAGGTCAGATATGGCTCGCATTCCGCCGCGTTGATGATGATGTATTCGGCTTTCTTGCCTTCAGGCACCATCAACTTGACGTGGGTGGGGAAGGTGGCGCCGCCCATGCCGACGATGCCGCATTCTTTCACCTTGTCGATAATTTGCTTGGAGTCTAACTTGATGTCGGTCAAAAGTTCATCGGTTTCAATGATGCCTTCGACCCATTGGTCGGGCTCCACGTCGATGAAGACAGCGGGCTTGTAGTATCCCGTGTGGTCCATCACCACATCGACCTTGGCAACGGTGCCGGTAGCAGGTGAGTGGACGTTGGCCGAGATGAAGCCCTTGGCCGTGCCGATGAGTTGTCCCGTCAGCACACGGTCGCCTTTGTTGACGATGCATTCAGCCGGTGCGCCGAGGCATTGTCCCAGCGGGACGATGAGCTGCTTGGGCATCGGAAAGTCTTGTATGGGCAGGTCGGCCGAAAGTTTGTTCTCTTCCGGATGCACGCCGCCCTTGAGGAAAGTCTTTATCGGGTTCATGCTGTGACGGTGTTTTCGGGTTTGACTTCAGTTTTCACTTCCACAGGCTGTGCCTCGGGTTTCGGTTGAGGCTTCACGGCGGGCTCGGCACCTTGCAGGGCCTGAGGCTCTGGCTTGGGTGCGGGGAAGTTGATGGCATGGATGCTGCCACGAGGACATACCTTGGCGCATTTGCCACAAGCCTTGCACTTGGCTGGGTCGATGTAGGCGAGGTTGCCGCGCATCTCGATGGCCTCGAAGGGGCATTCCTTCAAGCACTTCTGGCAGCCGATGCAGCCCACCGAGCAGTTCTTGACGACCAAGGCACCCTTGTCGGTGTTGGAGCAGCACACATAGACGCGACGGTCTTTCTTGCCGCGCGGACGCACCTCGATGATGCCACGCGGGCAGGTTCTGGCGCACACGCCGCAACCCACGCACTTGTCGGGGTCGACGACGGGCAAACCTGTCTCTTCGTCGATGTGCAATGCGTTGAAGTTGCACTTCTTCACGCAGTCGCCAAGGCCAAGGCAGCCTTTCGAGCAGCCGCCTTTGCCTGCATAAAGCGTGTTGGCGAAAGCGCAGATGTCAGCGCCTTCATAATGCACCTTGGCGGGTGAGTTCTGGCAGCTGCCATTGCAACGTACCACAGCAATCTTAGGCTCGAACGCGGCGGCGGTCAGTCCAAGGACGGCAGCCACTTTGCCCATGTCAGTGCCAGGGCAGGCGAGACCGTCGATGTTGCCTTTCTCGGCGGCTTGCTTCACACAGGCCTCAGCCAAGGCACGGCAGCCAGCGAAGCCGCAGCCGCCACAGTTGGCGCCGGGCAGGCAGGCCTCTGCCTCATCAATCAACGGGTTCTCTTCCACCTTGAACTTCTGTGCCACGAAGAACAGAATCACGGCCAAGATGCCGCCCAGGACTCCGAGAACCAATAGGGAAATAAGTAAAGTGTTACTCATTTGGATAGAATTTTGAGTTTGTTTTCGATTTTAAACCTGCAAAAATACGGATTCTCCTTTTTTCTGCAAAGGAAAATTTTTTGGAAATTTGAAAGAGAGGTTTTACTCTTTTCCACCAATACGCTTCAGATACATCCTAAACAACACATCGGGGATGGTGTAAACGCCTTCGAAGTAAGTCACGAAATCGGCTTCTAACAGCTTTTTGACTGATGACTGCACTGCGCTTGCCGAAGGTAAACTGTAGCGGTGGATGAACTGTGTCCCCATGATTTTTTCAGCCTTGCCTGCATCGGCAATGGCAAATAGTACCTCTTTTTGACGGTCGGGGATGAGCGAAAGCAGTTGCTTGTAGCTGCTGCTTTGTTCCTCAATCATGCCGTCAATGATGCGGGGCAGCTGTTCGGTGTTGCAGGTCTCTCCAGTAGGCGTGTTTTCGAAAAGTTCGTGTAGCGTCTTTTGTATATAATAGGTGTTGCGCTCCATGATTTGGTAGATTTGCCCAATGAGTTGTGGGTCAATCTGTTTGGAAAATTGGTTAAACCAAAATGTTGCAAATTTCGTGTATTCGTTGAGGCTGATGGCATCAAGCGTGAGGGTGGAGACGCTGTTGTAGAAAGGCCTCGCATAAGAGTAGAACATTTGTGTGAGTAGGTGCCTAGAGCTACCTGAGAAGATAAAGTTGGCATTACTAAGATGTTGGATATGACCACGCAGTAGGGCTTCGATGTTCTTTTCTGGATAGTTGGCGATTTGTTGGAATTCGTCGAAACAGACGATACAGGGCTTGTCGGCATGTTCCAAAGCCTTGAAGATTTCCTCAAGGGTGAACTCTGGGTTGTGGACATCGCCGAGCGAAAGACTGAAGGTGGGCATCCCTGTAGAAGGGTCAAAACCGAAGTCGGCATTGAGCGACTTCAATGCCTGAACGAACCAAAGTGTCATCTTCTGGCTTTTGCTTTTGAGTGTGCTAAACACTTGACGGCCAAATGTGTATGTGAACTCACGAAGGCTTGTGGTGTGGAAAATGTCGATGTAAAAGCAGTAATAATCAAAGCAAAGTGGCTCTTGGTCGTAGCAGAATTGGATGAGTTTCGACTTACCCATGCGTCGTGGCGACATGAGACAGACGTTCTCGCCGTTGGTAAGCATTTGGATGAGCTTTTTGCTCTCCTCTTTCCTGTCACAAAAATATTCCGAAGGAATGTCACCTGTGATGATGAATGGATTCGTAATCATAATGCGCTGATTTTGCGGCAAAGATACGAAAATTATTCAAATTGCATTACAAAATTATGTATTTTACATTATACAAATCGTATAAAAATTAAAAATCAATATAATAAATTGTTATTCAATAATATACGAGAATTGATTTTTTAATTTGTTCCGTTTTTGATAGAGTATAATATAATAAGGTGCGAGCGCGACAATGCTGATGAGGGCGGCGAGACCTTCGTTCAAGCCAAGACCAAGGCAGACGAACAGCACGGCCAAAAGGAGAATGATGGGGATGAGATAAGCCAATACCGCCGCCTTGTTGCCTTGCCCGATAGCCATCTTCACATTGACCTTTTGGTTGATTGAAAACTCTTTGTCTTTGGGTCGTGGTACGGTGAGGATTTTCTCGGCTTGTTCGCCCATGCCACAGGCACTCTTGGCGTGACAGGCCGCACAAGCGCTCTGCGCCAGTATCTTTATTTCCAGCTCGTCGTCGGTGATTTTCGTGACGATGCCTTCGTGGGATATGGTTTCTTCTCTCATAATGCGGCAAAAATAGACATTTTTTCATAGATTTTATTTTTCTTCTTTTTTTTCCTATTTTTGTGCGTTGAAATTCAAATATAATTGCAATGCGAAAATTCATAAAGACTACATCGTCTATAATGTTCATTTTGGTAATGGTTTGTGTTGTTGGATGTAATAAGAATAATGGCTCCAATGGCGGAGGAAATGGTGAAAACAATGGCATAGAAGTGACCACATACACACCACAAGACATCACCCAAACTACTGCGAAATTTGGAGGTGATGTAATTGTGAAGCAAGATGTTTTACCTGATGAATTCGGTGTGTGTTGGAGCATTAAACAGAATCCCACTCCAGTTTCCACCAATGGCTCTGGTTATGTTTCAACGACGGTTTTTGACGAACCTTTTTATTGCACGGTTACTGATTTGATGCCTGACACAAAGTATTATGTTCGTGCGTATGCCGTAGTAGACCATAAGTATTATTATGGTGAAGAGATGAATTTTACTACATTGGAAAGCCATCTTGAAAGTAGTGGTACCTATAATGACCACGAATATATTGATCTCGGCTTGCCAAGTGGCACGCTGTGGGCAACTTGTAATGTGGGTGCAGATGTACTATATAAATATGGTGACTATTTTGCTTGGGGCGAGATTCACCCTAAGGGGACATACAGCTGGGGCGCTTATCAGCTTTGTAATGGTGAGGAGGACCAGTTGACCAAGTATTGTTTCGATTCCATCTTCGGTTACAATGGTTTTACAGACAACTTGACCACACTTCAGCCAGAGGATGATGCTGCTACAGCCAATTGGGGCACAGGATGGCGCATGCCTACACGGGAAGAATGGCAGGAAGTGCTTACGAACACTGTCGGAAGGGGAATGACAATTAATGGTGTTGATGGATGGCTTTTCACCGGTTCGAACGGTAACGGTCTCTTCCTACCTTTTGCTGGCTATCGTAGTTATGGTACCCTCTTTAAGGCAGGTAATTCGAGCTATTCGTGGTCGGCTACACTCCACAATGACAATCCGGGATATGCTTGGCCCGCTATTTGTCATCCATCCGAAATTTATATGTACACCATGTACCGCTACTATGGATTAACCATTCGTCCAGTGTGCTCCTCTGTGGAGAATTAAACTTTGAAGATACGATGTAAAGGCCATATTTTTGATTGCAAAACGATAATTCTTTCGCCAGTGTGTTAAAATCCACTATTTTTGCAGCGTAAAATACACTTTATGTCGAATAAGGACAAGAAACTCAGCAAACTAAAGTTGTGGCTTACGGTGAAGAGGGATGCACTGAAAGCATGGTACAACCGTGACGATAATGTCTTGCGTGTCGTGCGATTTCCAGGTACCAAGTTGCCCCTGATGGACGTTTTGATCAATTTCATCAAGTTGTTTACCAAAGGCCGTACCGTAGACCGTGCTGCTGGTGTGGCGTTCAACTTTTTCGTGGCACTGTTTCCCTTGATTTTGTTCTTTTTCACACTGATACCCTATATCCCCATCCCGTACCTTTATGAGCGCGTGATGATGTCCTTGGATAGCTTTCTTGTTCCCTCAGGGACAATGGATTATGTGAAGGAAACTATCGACAGCATCATGAATCAGCCCCACGACGGACTGCTTTCCATAAGTATTTTGCTCTGTTTGGTTTTCGGTTCCAGCGGCATTGTGGCTATCTTCAATGGTTTCCGTAATGTCTATGCCAACTTCTTGACGGACAAGGGTCTGGATTTGGAAGGTTGGCTGATGCAACGCCTTTTCGCCATCATCATGCTTGTCGTCTTGGGTGCGCTGATTGTCATCTCGGTGCTGCTGATTTCGATGGGAGGTAAGGCCTTGGGTTATCTTGTCGCGCACGAAATCCTCGAAGGCGGCTCGTTCACGTTCTTCCTGTTTAACGTGCTGCGATGGGTGATTGGAGTCTTCGCCTTGAGCTTCGGCATTGCGTTACTTTATTATTTCGGCAATGTCAAGTTCGATGAACATTACCGCGTCGAGCGCAAACGGACGGGGTCGAACGGAGAGAAACTCTACCGCAATTTTGTCGTCTTTAGTCCGGGTACTATTCTTGCCACCACCTTGTTTGTCCTAGGCACCGTGGGATTCAACATCTACATCTCCAACTTCTCTCGTTACAATGTGTTGTATGGCTCTATTGGCACCCTTATCATTCTTTTGCTGTGGATATGGATTGTCGCCATCCTGATTTTGGCTGGCAATGACTTGAATTCGGGCATTCGTAGGAATACCGACAAGATGAGTGCCTCAGAGAGTGCCAACCGCCGCCGCGAAATTGTCATTGAAGACTTGAAGAAACATATCAAATCCTATCAGGCGGTCAATGAAGACTACCAACAAAGAATCGAAGTGCTGAGAAAGAGAGTTGAGGAACAGAATGTGCTGATTCGGGACTTGGAGGAAGAAGTTAAGAACAATAAGCTGATTATCATAGCTTACGAGGAATATGTGGACTTGGAGCGAAAACGCTCCGAAGCAGAATATTCGGTTGCTGAAAAATAAAACTATGGGCATCGTAGCACGACAGAGCATCAAAGGCACGATAGCCACCTATATCGGGGTGGCCGTGGGCATTGTCACGACGTTTTTCATCCAGACGAAAGCCCTTCAGCCCGAGCAGATTGGCCTTATTGACATCTTGCTGCAATGCTCGCTGTTGTTTGCAGGCTTGTCGCAACTCGGAACCAACTCGTCGGCGATGCGCTACTATCCTTACTTCAAGGATGAGGACAACCGCGACCATGGCTTCTTCGGCTGGACATTACTCGTTCCTCTAATTGGCTTCACATTTTTTTTGGTGGCATTTTTCCTGTTCAAAGATGCCATTGTGGGGTTCTTCACCAAGGATGCAGGGGCAGGTGCGGAATTGTTCCCTCGATACGTCAACTTTGTTATTCCGTTGGCGTTTTTTATGCTTTATCTATCTGTCTTTGAGACGAATAGTAATCTTCTCTTGCATATCGTGCTGCCCAAGTTTGTCCGTGAGGTAGGTTTGCGTGTGGGCACTTTGGTCATTTACCTATTATATTATTATAAGGCTTTCGATTTTGACGGCGTCATCATATCGTTCTGCGTGATGTATGGCTTGGCAACGCTCATCAATATCGTCTATCTGCTGTCGCTTCAGCGGGTGTCGTTCAAAATCGAGTGGCATTATATTAAATCGGAGCTGAAACGGGATTTTCTGTTTTACACCTTGTTTATGATTACGGCGGCCTTGGCGGGCAACGTGATTCCCATGCTGAGCAAGTTCTTCGTGGCTGGCGAGGCGGGTTTCCGTTTGGCGGGTGTGTTCACCATTGCCACCAACATTGCAGCGCTTGTCGAGATGCCTTACCGTTCTTTGGGTGCCATATCCAGGCCGCATATCTCCGATGCCATGGCCAAACAAAATGTGAAACTAGCCGATAAGCTCTGCAAAGCTGTGGCATTACATCAGTTTATCGCCGGCACTTTTGTCTTTTTCCTCATTTGGATCAACATTGACTTCATCTTCGACCTGCTGCCTAATGGAGACATCTATCGTTTGGGCAAATGGGCAGTACTGATTCTGTCGATGAGTCGCCTCGTCTATTCCACCCTCGGCGTGACGACCACGGTGCTGAGTTATTCGAAATACTATTATTACTCTTTGATTTTCACGGTTTTGCTTGCAGGAATGTCCATTGGTTTGAACGTTTGGCTCGTGCCGAAATGGGATATCAATGGCGGTGCTTTAGCCAATGTAATGTCTTATCTTGTCTATTTCATTCTTTTGGTAGCCTTCATCAATTGGAAAATCGGAGTGCAACCCATGTCGAAGAAGCTGTTGCCTGTGGCGGCAGTCATTTTGGCTTTGTTCCTGCTCAACTGGCTGTGGACAAGCACTTTGACGCCGTTGTTGCTGAAGCCTTTTGAAAAGCCCATTTTCGGCTTAGCCCTTGATGCGGTGCTGAAGACCGCCATTTTCCTTTCCCTAGGCATGACAGCCATCTACAAACTGAAAGTTTCTCAATCTGTCAACGATTTGATTGACAAAGGCTTGAAGATGGTTCGATGGAAGAAATAACAATGTTTAATGTATGACACTCATTTTAAGTATGGTTCGTCCTCGCCCCGTGAGCACCTCCACCGTGTATAAGGCCGAGGCGAAACCTTGTAGGCTAAGCTCTACTTTGTCGGTGGCTTCCCCAGTCCATTCTTTCAAGAGTTGCCCTTGTAGGTCATAGATTTTGACCCGTTTGATGCCTTTGGCTTCAATAACGACTTTGCCGTTCGATGGGTTGGGGTATAAAGAAACGGGAATGGTCTGATTGTCGTCAATGTCAAAGAAGCCAGCATGGATGATGATTTGTTGCTCGGTGTAGCCGCATTCGTTCCAAGCGCGGACTTTAAGTGTCGCTGTGCCAGACGTGGTGACCAAAAGTGAACAGTATGTTCCGATAGTGTCCATCACCCAATCGGCCCCCACAAGTTCCCATTCATAATGTGTAGCCAAAGGCACGGAGTCGATGTGGTAGAAATACTGTCCCAGGATGAGGTCGGTGCCCACGTTGACTTCGGTCAGGCCGATGATTTCGGGGACGGCTTCGGGCTGTCCTGCAAAGGAAAGGTGAAGATGCACGATGGAGTCGCAGCCGTCAACATCAAGGAATTGCTGTGTGTATACGCCAGCCTCCGTGTATTCTTGCCCATTCCACCAGAGACTTTGGCAGACGGCAGTGTCGACATCGTATTCCAAGGCGTCGGAGAAAGCCAGATGGAGCGTGACGATACTGTCGCAGCCTTCGACGGAGACGAAATCTTGTATGTAATCGCCAGGTTCGGTGTAGTTGGTGCCGTTCCAGACAAAATGGTTGCAAGCCTGCTGCGACCATTCGTGGGTGATGGTCCCGCCAATGCTGACCGTTATGTGGTATAGCGTGTCACAGCCTTCCGGTGACTCAACGAGCTGTTCAAAAAGGCCGCTTTCGTCATATGTGACACCGTGGAAGGTATAGGCATTGCAGCCTGTGCCGTTAATATTGACTTCCAAATAGCCACTGGGGTGGTATGGCTCGCCTTCTGGGGTGATGTAATAGGCCTGTTGCAAAAAGTTGTTGTAGGGCCTGCGGATGGTGCCATCAGGCGCAGTGAAGACTGTGGCTTTGTCGAAGCAATAAGTGGGGATGGTCAGGTCTTCGTTCACGTTGGTGACATGGTACATGTATTGGTTCCACACAGGTCTGGCAGGCGCCCAGTTACCGGGATTGCCGAACATGTGGAGTCCGCCAATGCCGGGAAGGTTGGCTGATTGGTCAAGCATACCTGAAACAAGGATTTCGGCAGATCCATCGCCATTGACATCGGCAACGATTGGGTATTCACAGCCTGTCCCAGCAGCCATCATTCGAGTGTAGATGTTGTAAGGTCTGATAGTGTCGTTACCGGTAATGTGACTCTTCCCGCTACCGTTGATGATGCGAAGGTTGTCACTGTCGCGGTAGACGAGTTCCATGATGTCATCCTGGTTGAAGTCAAAAAGTGTGATGCCTGTTTGCCCTGATAAATCGTCGTGCTGGTGTTGCCAGAGGGTAGTCAGCCCAGATTGTAACGTGTAACGCCAGCAATAGATATACATGTGTTGCCATGACTCTTGCTTTTCAAGAAAGACAATCTCGGGATGCGGGTCATCGTCGATATTGCCGATGAGGGGATAACCGGTGCAAAGGCATTGGACGGTTTTCTGGAAAATGATTTGTCCATTAGAAGGCTTGTAGGCATAGAAATAGACCGTGCCCATGGTATGGTCGTCGGTGTCGTTGCGTGTGACAAGCACTTCGCATTCGCCGTCAAGGTCGAAGTCGGCAAGGCTGACATGGCCGTCTTGCGAGTATCCATTCGGTGGCGTGATGGTCTTGTTGACGGTGATGGAGTTCAATGCGAGATTGGTGCGGCTGATAATGTTTACGTCGTAAATGGTGTTGCCACATATCAGTTCTTGCTTTGCATCACCCAATACGTTGCTGGCTAACGACATGGCGTAATAGCAGCGGTGGCTGTTGACTACACCTGGTGCCGAGCCTCTGTAACTCTCTCCTTTGTTTCCGTTTTCGGGACCCGAGCAGAGCCATTTCAGCGTGGCAGCATCGAAGATATCGCTGCCGGCATATACTTCTGGGAAGCCGTCGCCATTGAAATCGGCAAATGAGACCATGCCTTCGCAGGAAGTGGCACGGTCCGACACGTTGAGTAACGTACCATCGATGGTGTATGAACGGATTTTTCTGTCGTAACTGTGGACAAAGATGGCACCTTGCAGCGAGCCATCGGGCAGGGGATACCTGCAGAGGGCATAGTTTCCTGTGGTGTTATAGATGGAGTCTTGGATGTTGAACCTGTATTGTAGCGAGAGGTCATTACCACTGTAAACGTCCAAGGTATTGGTGCGGTAGTTGTTGCCATTGAAGTGCGAAATCAGTATGTCGACGACNNATGATGTTGTCGGGAATGGAGGGCTCAGGGAGGGGCGGGGTGACAAAACTCAGGTTCCTGACTTCCCGAACGCGATAGCTCGCTGACTTGTCGCGGCGGGCAAAATGGCCGGCTCTCACGTTGGCGCTAGGGTTACAGCTCAAGGTGAAGGCGTTGCCGCCATCGGCTTCGGTGCTTGACCAGTATTCGGCATTGGCCAAGGTGCTGCCATGGGCCTGCAGCTGGTCTTCGATGAACGGAAAGGCACCGAAGAGTTTCGACAGTTGTCCCGCCGTTGGCAGATACCAGCCGTGCTCAAAATCAACCACGTTGGCGGCAGTGTTCATCCCGGCTTGGTGGTTTCTTATGGTTGCGGTGTTGGTGAAGCCGTCGGTCTCGTTGAGTAACAATCCGTATGGCGTCGAACAAGTCTGGTTGTCAAGCCCAGGCACATCACCGTTGCCCCAAGCGATGGAGGTGGAGGCATCGTTCAAGGCCACCATCCAACCCTCGCTTTGGTCAGGAGTGACATAAAACAGGATGCCTTGACTGCCATCGTCGTTGGTGATGAGGTCGCCGACATGATAGGTGGGGTGGACGGGATTGGCAATGGTAAAATCCCTGATTTGACGCACGCCGACGCCATTGGTAGGGTAGTTGTTGCTGTTGTCTTTCAGGTAGTCGCCAAGGCTTCCGCCATTGTTCATGTCGTAGGCGTGATAGGGTGAAAACTCGGTCGACGACCACCAGTAATACTGGCCCTGAAGGTGAATGGGAGAACCGCCCACCGTTTGTAGCGAGGCGTTTACTTCGGGGGCGCAGGAGTATAGGTAGCGCAATTGTCCACCGGCAGGCAGATACCATCCGTGGTCGTAGTCGACGGCCCATGCCGCAGGAAAAACGTTGCTGCCGCCCTCGGCACGGATGATCCCAGTGTTGCCGTGCCCGTATAGGTCGTGCATGGCCTCGCGTGCATTACTGACATTGGGTAGGTCGGCGATGTCATAAGTGTAATGGATGCACCACTTGATGGAGTTGCTTTGATTGTTGAGTGCGACGGCCCATCCGTGCGAGTCGGTGGCGTCGACATAAAACACGATGCCTTGAGCCGTTTTTCCCGAGCTGGGGAATGACGCGCGGCTGACGATGCTGCCATCGGTACAGATGATGTCGCCAATGCTGACGGCTTGACCGAAACCCAACATCGAGAACAAGGATAAGATGAATGACAACAAGATCTTTTTCATACCTTAACAGGGATCGTCTATTTTATCAACGGCAAAGATACACAATTATTCTTTATGTGTCACCGTCATCTTCGATACAATGCTGCCGCGCTCGGTGAGCACCTCCACGGCATACATGCCGGCACCGATATTGTGTAAACTGATTTCAACCCTATTGGAGACCTCGCCGTCCCAAGTTTTCAGCAGCTGCCCCTGAAGGTTATAGACCTTGACGCTTTTGATGTCTTCCGCTTCAACGAAGACTTTGTCGTTAGCGGGATTAGGATAGAGGACGACCTGGATAGCTTGACGTTCGTCCACGTCGAAGAAGCCGGCATGGATGACGATTTCCTGCTCCGTTTCGCCGCAGTCGTTCCAGACTCTGACTTTCAAGACGGCCGTGCCTGGGGTGGTTATCAAGAGGGAACAATGTGTGCCGGTGGTGTCCATGATCCAATTGGCCCCCTCGAGCGTCCATTCGTAATGCGTAGCCAAGGGGACAGAGTCGATGTGGTAGTAGTATTGTCCCACGATGAGGTCGGTGCCCACGTTGACTTCGGTCAGGCCGATGATTTCGGGGACGGCTTCGGGCTGTCCTGCAAAGGAAAGGTGAAGATGCACGATGGAGTCGCAGCCGTCGACATCGACAAATTGCTGAGTGTACACACCAGCCTCCGTGTATTCTTGTCCGTTCCACCAGAGGTTTTGGCAGACGGCAGTGTCGACATCATATTCCAAGGCATCAGAGAAAGCCAAATGGAGTGTGACGATGCTGTCGCAGCCTTCGACGGAGACGAAATCTTGGATGTAATCGCCAGGTTCGGTGTAGTTGGTGCCGTTCCAAACATAATGGTTGCAAGCCTGCTGCGACCATTCGTGGGTGATGGTCCCGCCGATGCTGACCGCTATGTGGTAGAGCGTGTCGCAGCCGTCGGGCGACTCAATGAGTTGCTCGTAGTTGCCGCTCTCGGTGTAGGTGACGCCGTGGAAGGTGAAGGCTAAACAATCAGCACCCTGAATTTCGACCTCGGTTGTCTCGCATGGCCTCAAAATATTTCTCACCGCACGGAAGCCCGCTTCGCTCGACTTCGCCGTGCTGACGAAACTACCACCCCAGTCGCGGCTACGACTTCCAAAATCCACGGTCCAGATTTGATTGGACGTTGTGGATTCGGTACTAGTGAAATAAGGTTGCCAATCCAGCGTGCTGCCACCCGCTCGGATGAGGTCGTCGCTAATCATGCTCAAGACACTGCAAAGTTTCATGAGCTGACCCGAAGAGGGGATGTACCATCCATGTTCAAAGTCAACGATGCCGGCTCCGTAGGGTTGGAGATAACCATTATCAGAGTGGTACTGCCTGATTATTTCGGTGTGAGTCAAGCCATCTGTGTCGCCTAATAGTGCATTGGGGTTGGAAAGGTTCTGCAAACTGGCGATGTCTAATGGCAATCCCCAATTATGTGTTGGCAGGTCGTTGAGGGCTACCATCCAACCATCGGTGCGGTCGGGAGTGACATAGAAGACAATGCCTTTCGAGCCGTCGTCGTTGACAATCAAGTCGCCAATGCTATAGGTCTGCGCCCAAAGGGAAGTAATGGCCGATAGCAAGAAGGCGAGGATGATATGTATTCGACGTTTCACGTTAGGGCGTTTTAAAAGTTGATGACTGATCTGACATAGAAATAATGGTCGGGCTTTTTGCTGTGTCCTTCAGCGCCTTGGTAGTTGATATCCCAAGCGTCTTCGGAACTACACTCGGTCGAAGCCCACAGCCACCAGTCGTTGGTGAGGGTTATGGCTTCGCCGCCTACGGTTTCGAGCGACTGGTTGATTTCGGGTATGTATCCATAAAGGTAGCGGATTTGTCCGGCAGCGGGAAGATACCATCCGTTAGCAAAGTCGACAGCCCATGCTGCGGGATATAGCGATGCATTGCCTGCCTCACGTATTTTTCGGGTGTTCTCATAGCCGTTAAAGTCATTGATGGCATCCCTGAATTGCCTAAAGTTCTGCAACCCAGCGATGTCGTGGTTTTCTGGACTCCACAATTTTGCTCCTTGGTAGGCTAAATGGAGCGCCCATCCATGCTGATTGGTGTCATCGACATAAAAAACGATGCCCTTCGCCGTTTTGCCCGAAGAGAGGAATGCCTCTCTGCTGACCGTGCTGCCGTCGGTGCAAAGGATGTCGCCGATGTTGACAGATTGACCAATACCAACCAAACAGGAAAACAGTATGACGAAAAGCAGTGCGTTTTTTTTCATGGAGAAAATGAATTTTTCAATCTTTGCAATGCAAAAGTACACGATATATTTGAAATATAAAAAACATTTTTTTTGCAATTGATTGTAGTGTGGATAAAAATGTGTATGTTTGCAACCTGATTACGAAAAAAGTCGTAACGAAAAAAGTCGTAATATGGAAAACCCTTTTAAGTTTGGCACCATAGTGGAGGAAGAGTACTTCACTGACAGAGTGAATGAAGTGGCTTATATCAAGCAGTTTTTAAATAGTTCGAATCATTTGGTTCTGATTAGTCCGCGTCGTTTTGGTAAGAGCAGTGTGGTGGCCAAGGCCGTGAAGGAGAGTGGTCGCAAACATATAACGGTAAACCTACAGCAGACAACATCAGTGGCAGATCTGTCAGCAAAGCTTTTAAGGGAGTTTTTCAAGGTGCACCCGATAAGCCGCATGCGTCATTTTATTAAGCATTTTCGTTTTATTCCAACGGTATCCACAAATCCGATGACGGGGGCTATCGACGTGTCGTTTCAGCCTAATGTGGACGGAACTGTGTTGATTGAGGATGTGTTGGCAATGATTGAGCGCGCTTATTCTGACAAAGACCGGATAATTATAGTATTGGATGAGTTTCAGGAGATTCTCGACATTGCTCCTAAGATGGACAAACAGTTGCGATCTATTATGCAGGAGCAGAAGCACATCAATTATGTCATGCTGGGAAGCCAAGAGAGTATGATGACTGACATTTTTGAGAATAAGAAATCACCCTTCTATCATTTCGGGGAGTTGATGCGTCTTGGAAAGCTTCCGAGAGACGATTTCTACAAGTATCTGTCGGAGCGTTTAATGCCTCTTTTCCCGAAGAACTATGGAGAACTCTCTGATAGGATTTTGGATTATACTGGCTGCCATCCATACTATTCACAGCAATTGGCGGCGAATGTGTGGCAAGTTGGGATTATGCAACCAAATGAAGGGAATCCCATAGACGCAGCTATTGACCATATTGTGAAATCGCATGGATTGGATTATGAACGATTGTGGATGAACCTTAAGCGGACAAATCGTTGGATTTTGCAACGACTTGCTTCCGGGAAACCATTACAGTCAGGTGAATACAGGACGAGTACTATTTATAGTGCCTTGAAACGTATGCAGAAAGACGGATATGTAATCTATTCTGACTGCTATGAGGTGGAAGATCCGTTTTTTAGACAGTGGATTTTGGAAAGTATGGAGTAATGAAGGTGTTACGAAAAAAGTCGTTACGAAAAAAGTCGTAATAAGGTCTTTGGATGATACGAATTAGTTCCGGGTGACCATCAAAGAACGGTAAAGCGAAACATATCTGTCGATGATGATGTCCCAAGTGTAGTTTTCTTTGGTTTTTACATAAGCGTTTAGTGCCATTTGGTTCCTGAAACCGTCTTCTTCGATCAGTTTGTAAAGCTTTTTCTGGAAAGAGGTGTATGAATCGCAATAGAGCGCCTCGTCGCCATCGATGAGATTTCCCCATATTCCCGTCCCTTTGGTTGCGATGACGGCGTTTTGATGCGCTGCGGCCTCCAAATACACCAATCCAAATGTCTCGTTGACGCTGGGAAGCGCAAAGATGTCGGAGTGTTTCAGCGTTTCGCCGACATTGTCGTGGCTGATTTTTCCTAGTAATTGGATGCCGTCGGCTCCTTGTCCCAACAGCTCCAATTCATGCCTCATAGGACCTTCTCCCGCGACTTTCAACTTGAGTTTTTTGTCGCCCTCGTAAGCTCGAACGGCATTGATGACCCAATCAATATGCTTTTGTGGAATCAATTCTCCAACACATGCGATGTTGAGGTTGTTGGAGGTGTTAGCCGATTCTTTTTTTGCAAAGAAGTCGTTCTCAATCCCATGTGGCATGACAATGCTCTCATAGCCAGCCTCGGATAGTATTTCTTGTTGAGCGGCATTGTGCACGATGATTTTGCTCGCATTGGACAAAACTTCAGTCATCAGTCTTTTCGTGCTGCAATTGATCGGTAGGTTGAGTGATACGATGTCTGATTTCCTGAATGAAATGATGTAGGGGACATTGAACAATTTGCTGATTTGATAGGCAATGTATCCGTCGGGCAAGGCGAAATGGGCATGAATCAGTTGCGGAATGCCATGTCGCTGGCAGTATCTCTGGATTCTTTTTTTGTAATAGGGGAGCAGCAAAAAAGCGTTTTTCTTTCCAAACAACCTTATGTATTTGAATGGCCTGATAACGATGCCGTTATCTTCCCAACTCTGGCTCCCCATGATGTTTTTGTATTTTTTCATCAAGTTGAAGGGGAACGGAGCAAACTCGGCGGGATGTAGGACGGAGATGTCGAATTGCGGCGATAGTTTATGTGCAATCGTCATCACCACCTTGTTTGACTGCCGCTTGGGCGTCGGGATGTTGGAAGCGACAAATAAGACACTCGGTTTATTTGGCTCTTTCTGCATATACGATGTAGTATCTCGGAGTGAACTTTCTTAACAGAGGCCTGATGCCGATTTGGCTTATCGGAGCTGTCCATTTCTCTGAAGCCATGACTTTCCATCCGGCTTTTTCAAGTAGCCAATCGAATTGCCAATCTTCAAACTCGTGGAAATGCCTGTCCCAAGGGTCGGTTTTGCTTCTGTAAGCCTTTGCAAACCAAAGAGATAACGGAATGGATGCGATGAGCTTGTCGCTGGGCAGCTGGGAAAGCACACCCATGGGGTTGATGAGATGCTCGCAAATCTCCAAAGCGGTAACGAATTCTATGTCTTCAAATTGCTTAACGGTATCGGGCTGAAGGTCAAGGTCTTCGCCATGCGTATTGAATACCTTGTATTTTTGACTTCTCAAGATGTCGGAAAAAGGGTTGGATACGCCCAAGTCGAGCACCGTTTTCCCCTCTGGAATATGTTTTTTGATGAAAAGCAAGGTTTTATCGTAGCGGCTTATCATGCCTTCGTTGACCTTGAATGTTGAGGAGGTTTCTTCCATGATGTCTTGGTTTTATCAGAGTTGGTTCATAATCTTTACGTAACCTTCTGTCTGCGCTTTTCTCGAATACTGTTCAATGTTATCATTTGTATGGCAGGATAGGGTGTGGTCAAGATGCTGCTGATACAAGTTTTTAACGGTTTCCTTCATCTTCTCTTTGTCCTCAAACCTGACCGTAATCCCGGCTTGCGTTTCCTTGAGGATTCTCGCTGCATCCCCGTCTTCGGGGCCGATGCAGAGGATGGGACGACCCGAGGCCAGATATTCGAAGAGCTTGCCTGTCAACAGCCCCTTGGCACGCGGCTCGCTGTCCGGCATGAGCAAGAGCAACAGCAGGGTGGAACTGCGATGCACTGCCGACACCTGGTCGTGGGGGATGTAAGGCGAATAGGTGACATGCTGGGACAAGCCTTGTTCCTCGATGGATTGCGCAACCGAATTGTCAATCTGTCCTATAATATTGATTTTTAGGTCTTTGTTGAATTTTTCATCTTCTTTGATGAGTTCGCCTAAAACTTGCCACAAGTTCTTGGGGTTTTGAATCTTTGAGAGGACACCAAGGTAGGTGATGGTGAAGCTCTCAGGCAGGCTGATGGGCGTTTGTGCATCGTCGTCGCGGTCAAAGCCGTTGTAGACCACCCTGACGTTTCTGTTGCCTATCTTTCCCAATCTTCTTGCTCCATCAGGCGCCACGGTCACCACCTTGTCGGCTTTGGACAACACTTCACGTTCCAAGCGGTGATGTTTACGGTCGGAACAACGGGTGAGGTGTAGGTCGTTGTAGTAGTCGATTTCGGTCCAAGGGTCACGGAAGTCGGCTACCCACGGGATACCCAAGGCTTCCTTCAGCTTCATGGCAATCAGATGCATGGAGTGGGGCGGACCCGTGCTGATGATGGCGTCGACGGGATGTTCTTTCAGGTAGTTTTTCAGATATTTCACCGAGGGCTTCACCCACCAGCGACGTGCGTCGGGGATGAAGAGGTTGCCACGAATCCATAGCGACAAGCGTGTTTTCCACCCTTCTTTTTTCTCCTTTTCCTCGATGAACCCCATCTTCACCGTTTCCTCTTTCTTGATGCCGAGGAACTTCTTGTAAAGGGAGTAGGGCTCGATAATCGGCCTTCTGATGACTTCCACTTCGGGTACGACGTCTTTTTCAAGAGACGGGTCGATAATCGGATATTCAGCGTCTTCTGTGGTGTATATCACGGGCTGCCAGCCGTTTTCGGGCAGGTACTTCGACATCTTCAGCCAACGTTGTACGCCGCTGCCGCCCGACGGTGGCCAATAGTACGTGATGATCAGGACGCGTTTCATTCTTGTTTTTCTTTTTTCTGCGGGAAGAAGGTGTAAACAATAGCACCGAGTATGCCGAAAGATGCTCCGCTTCCTTCCACGCTTTTCAGACGACCTGTGTAAATAAGGGCGACAATCAGACCTATAATCATCAGCAACGAACTGATGAAGGCGACTGTGTTACCTACCGAATAGGCCTTAGGTGCATATTCCATCACGATTTCATGCTCGCCGGCGGGAACCATGGCTGCACGCAGGAGGTAGTCGGCACGCAGTAGCGGCTGCTCCTGTCCGTCGATGGTCATCTTCCAGCCTTTCTCGGTCCATATCTCGGAGAACACAACCAAGTAGTTGGCGGTCTCAGGCCCCTGAGCCTGTCGAAGGGCCGACTTGAAACTGTAAGTTAACCTATTGGGCTGGTATCCCACCATCTCAATTTGCGGTGCAATGCTGTCCGTGAATTGATACTCGCCAACCTTGTCCTTAAATTCCTTGTTCAAGATGGCTGTGCGCTGCACGTCGGTGGTGGCGATGGCGTCAATCTCCTCATTGGGCGTGTCGACCCATTGGATGTCGTTAGCGACCCATGCGGTGCCGTAGGCGAAATCGTTGGGGAAAGGCTGGGCGTTGGGATTGTAGATGATGTACTTGGTGTTCAGCATGTTCGTCATTTTCAGACTCGCCAAGGTTTGCATCATGTCTTGCGCACTCTTCGCACCTCTAAGTTGATTCAACTCGCCGCCGAGGTATTGCGTGATGACATCTTGGTAACGACGCAGTTTGGCTCCACAATAACCACCTAACGACTTATGGAAATAACAGGTGCTGGCGTCATTGAACATATCTTTGGTGATATCGGCCACCCTGTAGCCCAAGGCGTCGTCGGCCAAAATGGCTTGGTCGGCCGCTGTAGCGGTAAACGGGTTCTCGTATTGCTGCTTGTTGACGAACTTGTCATTATTGAGGTAGCGCTTGTCGATGGGGAACATGTCGACCAAGACGAGCACAGCCAAAATGGGGAAGGCGATCTGGCCTTTCAGCTTGCCTTTGCCGTAGAGGAAAATCGGTATGGCGGCAAAGAGGACGAACAGCAGGCTGCGCAGGGCGTCCTTACGGAAGATGGCGATGCGGACGTTCTCGAGTTGCGTGGCGAAGGCGGAGTAAACTGCACCGTCTTTGCCCGAACTCAATTGTGCGAATTGTTTGGCTTCTTCCTGGCTGAGGAAACTGAAGAACAGCTTCGGAGCGGCGAGGAACAACAGGCAGATGCCCGCCGTGATGCCCAAGGCAATGAAGAATTTCTTTTGGTTTTTCTTGAAGCCGTCAGGGTCTTTTGCGATTTCGGCCAAGCCTAGGAAGCCTAACAACGGCATCGTGACCTCTGCAATAACTAAAGTCATCGAGACAGCTCGGAATTTGGCATAGCCTGGGACATAATCCAAGAAGAAGTTGGTGAAGCCCATGAAGTTCTTGCCCCAGCTGAGCAGGATGGAGAGCAAGGTGGCGATGAGTAAGGCCCATTTCAGGTTACCTTTCACCGTCAAGGCACCCAAGACGAAGAGGAACACCACGATGGCACCCACATACACGGGGCCGCTCGTGCCGGGCTGGTCGCCCCAGTAGGCGTTGCTTTGAGCGATATTGTCTCTGAACTGGCGATCGGCTTTCTCAAGGGCGGGATTTTGTTTTCCGATATAGGCCGAAGCACCACCTTTGGCATTGGGTATCAGCAGACTCCAAGTCTCACCCTTGCCGTAACTCCATTGCGTGATGTAATCGCGGTCGAGGCCTTGGGTTTGGTTGGCTTCGTTGCGGGTCAGCACGGGTTTGCCACGCGTGGTCTCCTTGCCGAATTCATAGTTGCCGTATAGCGTGGTCGAGCAGGTCAAAACACCGATGATGGCTGCCACCACCAATCCGACGGAGGCCTTGAAGAAATGCCCTAACTGCTTGTTTTTGATGTCGCTGATGAGCTCGGCGATAACTAAAATGACAACGATCAATGCCAAGTAATAGGTGATTTGCAGGTGTCCTGTGCGCACTTCAAAGGCCAAGGCAAAAGCGGTCAGCAGCCAGCCCCAAAGGTACTTGCCTTTGTAGGTCAGCAACACGCCAGCGATGACGGGAGCCATATACGCCATGGCCATGGCTTTGGCGTTGTGCCCCGCCCCGATGACGATGAAAAGGTATGACGTGAATCCGTATGCGATGGCGCCTATGAAACTAATCCAAAAACCGCAGTCGAGCACCAGGAGCAGGACGAAAAAGCCTAACATGCAGATGAATACAGAGCCAATGGGGTGGGGGAAACCTAGACTTAAACCTTTGTAAATCGGGTTGGTGAGGTTGCCTTGGGGCTGGACTGAGATGTTCCAAGCAGGCATACCCGCAAACGGCGTGTCGGTCCAAAGGGTCTGCTCACCGGTGGCCTCGCGGTATTGGTTGATTTCCTGCGACATGCCGAGGTGCATCTCAATGTCGTGCTGTTTGATGCGCTTGCCTTGCAACACAGGGTTGAAGTAAATCAAGGTGATGACGGCAAAGGCGAGGATGGCTCCGACGATGCTGAGGATGTTTTTGTTCTTCTGGAAAAAGTTATTCTTCATGGTGTTATCTTATTCTATTTCTTCAAAATCAGTGTATTCTCCAATGTTGGGGTCGACATGGGTTTTTTGTGTCTCCTCGGTTGGGTTTTGTGCTTCACCTTGCGAGAATTGCTCCATCTGCTGTTGCAGTTTCTTCATCTTATGCCTGAATATCATCTTGATAATCATGTTAAAAGCATAGAATATCAAGACGGCGATGAGTAATATTCTAAAAAAGGCTCCCATGTTGTTTTATATTATGCGGCGAAATTACGATTTTTCTCCTTGCGAAGGTTGTTTTTTGCCTAGAATCTCTCGAAAGGCGGCTCCGATGAATCCCGTGCCATAGCCGAAAAGTTGGCAATAGGCCGCAGGAACGCTGAGCAAAGCCACTTTCAGGTCTTTGTTTTTGATGAGCGAGTCGATGAAGACCATCACGACGTAAAGCACGATGGGCATGAACCACAGCCAATGATGGAAGATGCCAAGCATGACCAACAGCAGGTTGCCGACCACAAATACGGCAGGCAGGAGATGAACGAGTTTGAAGGTCTCAGGATATTTTTTCTTGAGTTCTACACGTGCCTCTCCGCTGTGTTTCACTTGACGGAAGAAAGAGCTGAACTTGACACGCCTTTTATGGTAGACGAAAGCCTCAGGGAAGAGTCGACAACTGTAGCCACCCTTGAAGATACGGGTGCTCAGGTCGATGTCTTCGCCGTAACGCATGGGTGCGAATCCGCCCAAAGCCTCGTATACGCTTTTCTTGATGCCGAGGTTGAAGCTGCGGGGATAGAACTTGTCCAGTTTTTTCTTGCCGCCACGGATGCCTCCCGTGGTGAAAAATGAGGTCATGGCGTAATTGATGGCCTTCTGAATGGGCGTGAATGATTCATGCGCACGGTCGGGACCGCCGAAGGCATCGCAGGGTTCACGGTTCAGTTCGTCCTCAATGATTTCCAAGTAGTTTTCTGGCACGATGACATCGGAATCGAGGATGATGAGGTATTCGCCTTGGCTGCGTTCCGCGCCGTAGTTGCGAGAGGGACCAGGCCCGCTGTTGGGTTTGAAGTGGTAGCTCAATGCCAAGCGGTCGGCATATTTTTCGCAAACCGTATCGCACTTTTCCGAAGAGCCGTCCTCCACCACGACGACCTCGAAGTCCTTGAAGGTCTGCCCACAAAGGCTTTCCAGCAGTTCGTCGACTTCTTGCGGTCGGTTGTAGACGGGTATGATGATAGAAAACCGCATTTTCATTATTTTTTGCAAAGATAGGGATTCTTTGTTTATCTTTGCGCTATCAAACGCGATTATCTGAATATGAAGAAACTGATAGCCTTTTTTACCAAGATATTTCCCCGTCAGTGGCTCATCAAGCTGAGTTATCTCTTTAGCTTGTTGGTTCGCCCATTCTATATCGGCAACAAGGTGGAATGCCCCGTTTGTGGCGGCCATTTCCGTAAGTTTTTGCCCTATGGCTATGGAAAAGCCATGGACAACCGCTTGTGCCCCAAATGTTTGTCACTGGAAAGACATCGCTTGTTGTGGCTTTATCTTAAGGAGAAGACGGATTTCTTCGCCGCACCGTTAAAGGTCTTGCATTTTGCACCGGAACAGCCTTTTCTGAAGCGTTTCCGTGCCTTGAAGAACTTGGATTACACCACCGCTGACCTCGATTCTCCCATTGCTGACTTGCATCTTGATGTTACCGCCATCGAACAGCCCAGCGATACCTACGATGTGGTCATTTGCAACCATGTGTTGGAGCATGTCAACGACGCGAACAAGGCTTTCTCAGAAATCAAGCGCATACTGAAGCCTGGTGGCTGGGCGATACTTCTTGTTCCCATCAACCCCGATGTTGACACCTTCGAAGACCCGAGCATCACCAACCCGAAGGAACGTGAGCGCCTTTTCGGACAATACGACCATGTACGCCAGTTCGGCCGCGACTATGCCGAGGTGCTGCGCAATGCTGGTTTCAAGGTGACGGAAGACAGGATTTATTACGAGATTCAAGATGAACAGCGCGAAAGGATGCATCTGGCGCGCAGGGGAGAGGAAATCATCTATCGTTGCGAAAAACCATTGTCGTGAACTGCGTCCTCGCAGTTCTCAAAAGTTGTAGGATGAAATGCAAACTGCGGGACGCAGTTTGCGACAAAGACACAAACAACAAAAGGCGTAGCCCAATAGGGCTCGCCTTCCGTTTACCTTAAATGAGAAATATAACGGCTTCCGATTCCGTTTTTACGGAATGAGATTAATACTCGTCAGAAACTGTAAGTTTTTTTCTGCCTTTGGCTCTTCTGCGGGCCAAAACCTTACGGCCGTTAGCCGTTGACATTCTCTCTCTGAAACCGTGTTTGTTTCTACGTTTTCTGTTCGAAGGTTGATAAGTGCGCTTCATCTCTCTATCTTATTTATTGTTACTTTTCGCTAAAGTCCCTTTGAATCGGGCTGCAAAAGTACAAAGATTTTCCTTTGCTCCAACATTTTTCTTGAAAAAAATGAAAAAGGCAAAACTGAAATTGTTTTCGCCTTTTTCAAATTATTGATTATGAAACGCTTATGCAACGACTTCCTTTTCGGGGATGTTTTTCAGCGTTTCAACGATGAAGTCCCAGAAAGGCTGCACGCTCTCGATGAGCAGGGCTTCGTCGGGTGAGTGCGGGTGCACCAAGGTCGGGCCAAAGCTCACCATGTCCCAGTTCGGGTACTTTGAGCCTAGGATGCCGCATTCCAAGCCAGCATGGATGACCATGATCTTGGCTTCCTTGCCGAACTTGTCTTGATAGACTTTCTTCATCAGGTTGAGGATGGTCGAGTTGATGTTGGGCTTCCAGCCGGGATAGTCGCCAGTGGAGTAGGCCTCGGCACCATTGTCGGTGAGGTTCTTGCGGATTTGCTCGGCGAGCTTGTCCTTGGCGGCGTCGACGAGGCTGCGGGTCAGCGAGACGCACTCAATCTTGCCGTTTTCCATCTTCCATGTAGCCAGGTTGCTCGAGGTTTCGGTGGTGCCTTCAAAGTCTTCCGACATGGCGATAACGCCGTTAGGATAGCGGGCAATGGCGGTGAACATGTTGTTTTGCGTCTTCACGTCGATGACTTCCTTCGGCATCTCGGTGGGTTCGCAGAGGATGGCAAGGTCAGGTTCCACTTCGGCGAACTCTTCCTTGCATACGACCTCGTATTCAGCTGCATATTGCTTGAACTCTTCTTCCTTGTCGGCAGGCACGACCACGATGGCTTCGGCTTCTCTTGGGATGGCGTTGCGCAGGCTGCCGCCGTCGATTTTGGCGAGGCGTAGGCCGTATTTCTCAGCTGCCATCAGCAACATGGCGTTCATTACCTTGTTGGCATTGGCGCGACCGAGGTTGATGTCCATGCCCGAGTGACCGCCCTTCAGACCTTTCACGAAGAGGCGGAAGGCTTTCATACCAGCGGGAACAGCCTCAAAGGTAGGCGTCCAGGTACCAATATTATCGACGCCACCGGCGCAACCCACGTAAAGTTCGCCTTCGGTCTCTGAGTCCATATTCATCAGGATGTCACCTTTCAGCACACAAGGTTGTAATTTGTTGGCACCCGTCATGCCCGTCTCTTCGTCGATGGTGAAGAGGGCCTCGATGGGACCATGTTGCAGGTCAGTGGCTTCGAGGACTGCCATGGCAGCGGCAGCGCCCAGACCATCGTCGGCGCCAAGAGTGGTGCCGTTGGCTTTCACCCAACCGTCTTCGATGTGGGTCTCAATCGGGTCGTTTTCGAAATCGTGCACCTTGTCGGCGTTCTTTTGCGGGACCATGTCGAGGTGGGCCTGCAGGATGACGCCCTTGCGGTTTTCCATGCCAGGAGTGGCAGGCTTGCGCATGATGACGTTGCCGCAGTCGTCGACGATGGTTTCAAGGCCGTGTTCTTCGCCCCATTGCTTCATGAAGGCGATGACCTTGGCTTCTTTCTTCGAAGGGCGCGGAATTTGCGTCAAGCTGTAGAAATTCCTAAAAACGCCATTCGGTTCCAAATCTTTGATAGTCATAATGTTGATTGTTTAATTGTTTAATTGTTGAACTGTTTTTCTTTGGGTGATGTTTTTTGTTGTAGTGGGTTGCCTGTCAACGATTCAACAGTTCAACAGACAACAATTCAACAACAAAAAGGTCGGCTAAATTACGACTTTTTCCCGAACGTATTCAGAAAATCCGGAAAATTGTTTACCGTCTGTTCCCCAAGCCAACGTAATACAGCAACGAAGCCAATGATGACAATGCAGCGACTACGTATGTGCCGGCAGCCCAACTCAAGGCTTCCTTGGCTTGGCTAAGCTCTGTTTGACTGAGCGAGTTGGACGACTCCAGCCATGCCAAGGCCCTTTTTGATGCGTTGAACTCAACGGGCAAGGTGACCACGCTGAAAAGGAACACCATGGCAAACATGGCAATGCCCACCCAAAACAGGGCAGGGAAGGTGTTGATAATCAGCAAACCAATGATGATAATGATCATTGATAGCTTTGACGAAATGTTGACGGCGGGCACCAAGGCGGAACGGAGTTTCAGAGGGGCATAACCCTCCTTGTGCTGCACGGCGTGACCGCATTCGTGGGCAGCGACAGCAGCGGCTGAAACGCTGTTTGTGCGGTACACGTCCTCGCTCAGATTGACGGTTTTCTTGGTGGGGTCGTAGTGGTCGGTGAGTTGCCCTTGGATGCAGGTGACCTGCACGTCATAGATGCCATTGTCATTCAGCATTTTCTGTGCGATTTGCGCACCTGTCAAGCCACCAGGCGAGAGTACCTTCGAATACTTGGCAAACACGCTTTTCAGCTTCCATTGCACCAAAAGTCCTACAATGCCAATGACGATAATAAGGATCCAATTTGCATTCATTTTGTTTCTTTTTTTAAAGGTTTAAAGTGCAAAGATAATAGATTTTTTCTGATTGTTTAGTGAAAAAATCACCGACTTATATGGTTTTTCCCTATTTTTGCCACCTTAATTAATACACGCATGACATTACATACTTTTAATATCTTTCTCATTGTCATGGCTGTAGTGGCCTTGGTGGTGTTTGTCAGCCTCTTTTTTGTTGACGCTGGCTATGGTAAATTCTATGACAAGAAATGGGGCCCGGCGGTCAACAACAAATTGGGTTGGGTGCTGATGGAGTCGCCCGTGTTCTTCGCCATGCTGTTGCTGTGGTGGTTTTCGGACCGTCGTGACGATTTGGTGCGTCTGGCTTTCTTGTTTTTGTTTGAATTGCATTACATCCAACGCTCGTTCGTTTTCCCGTTCCGGATGCGAGGAAACAGCGTGATGCCGCTTTCCATCGTCTTGATGGGCGTGACATTCAATCTGTTGAACGCCATGATGCAGGGCGGCTGGATTTTCTATATATCGCCCATTGATTTCTATGGCAGCAATTGGTTTTCTGACCCGAGGTTCATCGCAGGCTTCATCATCTTTATCATCGGAATGTATATCAACATCCAATCCGACGACATCATCCGCAACCTGCGTAAGGAGGGCGACACCAACCATTATCTGCCTAAAGACGGCATGTTCCGCTATGTCACTTCGGCCAACTACTTCGGCGAGGTGGTGGAATGGATTGGCTTTGCCATCCTCACCTGGTCGTGGGCAGGTGCTGTGTTCGCCTTGTGGACCTTCGCCAACCTTGGTCCTCGCGCGGCACGTATCTACGACAAATACCAAGATGAGTTCGGCGACGAACTGGACACGAAAAAAGTTAAAAGAATCATACCTTTCATCTATTGAACTATGGAAAACTCACCAATATTTACTCCTTGTAACATAGGGCCTATCACCTTGCGCAACAGGGTGATACGCTCGGCGGCTTTTGAAAACATGGCCCATGGCAACCGTCCCTCTGACGAACTGATCGAATACCATACTGCAGTGTCGCGTGGTGGTGTCGGCATGACGACAGTGGCCTACGCTGCCGTTAACCAGTCGGGCCTGTCGTTTGACGGTCAACTGTGGATGCGCGAGGAAATCGTCCCTGATTTGAAACGTCTCACCGACTCCGTGCATTCCTACGGTGCCAAGGCTTCCATCCAGTTGGGACATTGCGGTAACATGACGCATCGTGCCACCTGTGGCTGCATGCCCGTGGGCGCTTCGGGAGGTTTCAACCTCTATTCTCCGACGCTCGTCAGAAAACTCAAGAAAGAGGAGATATATTCTCTCGTCCTTGATTTCGGCAAGGCTGTCGACCTCGCCCGTAAGGCTGGCTTTGACTGCGTGGAAATCCATGCTGGACATGGCTACCTCATCAGCCAGTTCCTGTCGCCCTATACCAACCACCGTCACGATGAATTCGGTGGCACCCTTGACAATCGTATGCGTTTCATGAAACTCGTCATCGAAGAGGTGATGCGTGTTGCTGGTAACGATATGGCCGTGGTGGTCAAGGTGAACATGCACGACGGTTTCCGCAGAGGTATGGACGAAGATGATTGCATCATCGTGGCCAAGGAGTTGGAAAAGCTAGGCGTTCACGCCCTCGTGCTGACGGCAGGCTTTGTCAGTAAGGCCCCGATGGAGGTGATGCGTGGTGCCATGCCGCTCAAGACTTTGGCTCATTACATGGATCCCAAGAAGTTCTGGTGGCTCAAGTTAGGTCTGAAGTTCTTCGGTCGTATAATGATTCCCACAGTGCCTTTCAGCGAAGGCTATTTCTTGGAGGATGCCAAGGTGTTCCGCGAAAACTTGAAGATGCCCCTGATTTATGTGGGCGGCATGATTTCCAAAGAAAAGATGGAAGAGGTGCTCGACTCGGGTTTCGTGGCTTTCCAAATGGCACGTGCCTTAATTAACGATACCGATTTCATCAATAAGTTGCAACGTGGCGAAGTGACGCGCAGCGAGTGCAAACACTCCAATTATTGCATCGGGCGCATGTACACACTTGACATGAAGTGTCACCACTGCGTCGACGAGGATCTTCCTAGGAAGATTCAGAGAGAGATTAAAAAAGCGGAGAAAAAAGGATGAACAAGAAAAAATGGTTGCAGCGTTTCGTTGAGGCCCATGGACATCAGCCTTGGGCTTTGATTACCGGAGGTAGCTCTGGTATGGGCTTGGAGTATGCGAAGCAGTTGTCAGAAATGGGATGCAACTTGCTGTTGGTCAGTATCCAAGAACAGGAACTCCAAACGACCGCAGAGGACTTGAAGTCGAAATATGGTGTCCAAGTGAAGACGCGTTATCAAGACTTGTCCACCGATACTGCGGCTGACGAACTGCTGGCTTTCTGCCAGTCCGAGAACTTGCAAATAGACATTCTCATCAACAATGCGGGCATGTTCTTCTTTGAGGAACTGAGCCGTGACAACGAACGCAAAGCCATGACGATGTTGCGTTTGCATACCTTCACCCCGACGAGATTGTGCATCCAGTTTGGTGAGGAAATGAAGAAACGCGGTTACGGCTACATTATTAATATGTCGTCGATGGCAGCCAAACTGCCTTGTCCAGGCATCACCATCTATTCCGCCACGAAAGCCTATCTGAAGAGCTTCGGCAAGTCGCTCTATTTTGAGATGCGTCCCTATAATGTAGGTGTCACCACAGTTTGTCCTGCTGCCATCGCCACACCGCTTTACAGATTGAAACCCAATCTGTTACAGTTTGGCGTGAAAATTGGAGTGATTGGTACACCACAATGGCTGGTCAAGAAGGCTTTGAATGGCATGATGCGCAAGAAACGTGTTGTGAAGCCGGGCTTCATGAACATCTATCTGCCGCCTCTGATTGCCCTCTTGCCCCATAACTTAGTAGCAACATTATGGCAAAAGTACAAGTAATCATATTGAGTCTGCTCTTCAGCGTGATGGCATACGGCCAACGCTACGAGAAGGTGCCTTTTGGTGACTTTGAGCATTGGGCTGTGCGATATGTCACTGAGTCACAAATTATTGGCGGACAAGAGAAGGTCCTTTATGTCATCGGTCCGACGGACACGATTCGGGGTAAAGGAGTGTATGACTACAGAAATACGATTTGGTCGACTTCAAACGCTTTAGCCAAGGTGATGGGCGTTACGAAAACCAGCAACAATGTCACGCCCGACAAAGGCCCGACGGGAAAATGCGCTAAACTCGCTACGCAGTTTGCTTACTGCAAAGTGGCGGGAATGGTGAATTTCAACGTGTTGGCGGCAGGTTCCATCTATTGGGGCAGGATGCTGGAACCCGTGACGGGTGTCAACGATCCTTTTGCTTTCATTGACTGGGGCATTCCGTTTACGAAACGGCCTAAAGCTTTGGTGCTCAATTATAAAGCCAATATCCCCAATACGGGAAAGTTGGTGAAGGGTACCACTACCCGCACCACCGAGTATGACGGCTATGACCCCGCTGAAATCCTCTTTGTTTTGCAACATCGTTGGGAGGATTCCAAAGGCAATATCCACGCCAAGCGGGTGGGGACGGTGATATACCACATCGACAAGTCCTCTGATGGTTGGAAGAAGGATTTCCGTATCCCTGTCATTTACGGTGATGCCAGAAAATCGGCAGATTTTCAGCCCTATATGGGTCTGCTTTCGGGCGACAGGACAATGTATGCCATCAACAGCAAAGGCAAGAAAAAGCCCATCCTCGAAGAGGAGTGGGCTGATGCGGATTGCCCAATCACCCATGCCATCATGTGGCTGTCCTCGGGCAGCTGTGGTGCTTTCACGGGCGCTTTGGACAATGTGCTTTGGGTGGATGAAATAAGGTTAGAGTATTGAGCTGTTTTTTTCTTGGTTTGAAGAAAGTTTCCAAACTTTTTTCCTATTTTTGCAGCCGTTTTTGAAAAATGATTGAACTATGGATTTAAGCAAAATTGTTTCGATATCTGGCAAACCTGGTCTGTATCAGGTGAAGTCTCAAGCCATTGGTAGGCTTATCGTTGAATCGGTTGTCGACGGCAAGTGCATGCCGGCTTTCGCCCGCGACCGCATGAGTTCCCTTGAGGAGATTTCCATCTTCTCCACCGACGAAGACCGTCCTCTGAAGGAAGTTTTCATGATGATTCATAAGAAGATGGGTGACAAGGTCGACTTTGACTTTAAGAAAGCCAGCAACGAAGAATTACGCGAGAAGTTCGCCTTCGTCATGCCCGACTACGACGAGGAAGCTGTCTATCCTTCTGATATGAAGAAGGTCTTCGCTTGGTATCAGATGCTGAGCGACAAGTGCTTGCTTGACTTCACGGAGGAGCCAGAAACCCAAGAAGAGACACCTGAAGAACCCGCCGAGAAAACGGAGTGATTTTGGGAAATGATTAAGAAGAAGCTGCTTCGGCAGCTTTTTTTGTATATTTGTGCGTTCAAAAGTCAGAAACATGACAAAGCAAATTGCAGATTTTACACTGGTCGAAAAACAAAACTATGGCCGTTCGGTGTTGCTGCGGCTTCGGCCCCAACAGCCCTTGCCCGACATCGAGCCTGGACAGTTCGTGCAGGTACGCGTAGACGGCTCGCCGAGCACCTATTTGCGCCGCCCTATCTCTATCCACGATGTGGATTTTGGGCAAAATGAAATCACTTTGTTGGTGCAGCTGGTAGGCGAGGGGACACGACATCTTGCCGCGGCAAATGAAGGTGATACAATCAATATGGTGCTGCCCTTGGGCAATGGCTTCACTTTTCCTGAAAAAGGAGAGAAATGCTTGCTCGTCGGAGGTGGTATCGGCATTGCACCCTTGTATTACTTTGCCAAGGCGTTGAACGCAAAAGGTGTTTGCCCCGTCTTGCTTTTGGGCGGTAAATCTGAGTCTGATTTGATTCGACTGGCTGACTACCAGAGCCTCGGCGAGACCTTTGTGACCACTGAGGACGGTTCTCTAGGTGAAAAAGGCTTCGTGACCCAACACTCGGTTTGGCAAAAACAAAGTTTTGACAAAATTTATGTCTGTGGCCCCAAACCGATGATGAAAGCCGTGGCAAAGCTGGCTGCCGAAAAGGGAGTTTGGTGTGAGGTCTCGCTAGAGAACTTGATGGCTTGCGGCTTGGGTGCCTGCCTCTGCTGCGTGGAGGACACCGTTGACGGCCATGTGTGCGTCTGCAAGGAAGGACCGGTATTTAACACAAGGAGGTTGAAATGGTGAACATGACGATAGACTTGGGTCGCGGCTTGGTGCTGCGCAACCCCGTGATGACGGCTTCGGGTACCTTCGGCTATGGCGAGGAGTACACCGATTTTGTGGATTTGTCGCAACTCGGCGGCATTATCGTGAAAGGCACGACGCTCAATCCGCGCGAGGGAAACCCTTATCCGCGCATGGCAGAGACCCCTTCGGGGATGCTGAACTGCGTCGGACTTCAGAATAAGGGCGTACAATACTTTATTGACACGATTTATCCCCGTATCAAGGACTTTGACACCAATGTGCTACTTAACCTTTCTGGCTCTTGTCTGGATGATTATGTGAAAGGTGCCGAGATGGTGGATGCTTTGGACAAGATTCCTGCCATTGAGCTGAATGTCTCTTGCCCCAACGTGAAACAAGGCGGCATGGCTTTCGGCGTGACCACTACGGGCATCTCGCAGGTGGTTTCAGAGGTGCGCAAGGTATATCACAAGCACTTGATGGTCAAGCTGTCACCGAATGTGACCAACATCGCTGAAATCGCCATGGCAGCGGAAACAGCTGGTGCCGATTCGGTTTCCTTAATCAACACTTTGATGGGCATGGCTATCGATGCTGAAAAACGTAAGCCGAAGCTGTCGGTAATTACTGGTGGATTGTCGGGCGTTTGTGTGAAGCCCGTGGCTTTGCGCATGGTGTGGCAGGTGGCCAAGGCGGTGAAAATCCCTGTAATCGGCTTGGGTGGTATTTCCAATGCCACTGACGCCGTGGAATTCATGCTTGCTGGAGCCTCAGCCATCGAGATTGGCACGGCCAATTTCATTGATCCTGCTGTTTCTGCGAAGGTTGCTTGGGGAATTGCCGAATATTGCGAACGGCATGGTTTTGAGAATGTTACGGGCTTGATTGGGGCGTTGGAGTGCTAAACAAAATTCACCTCAGGACTAATCCGAATCCCAAACTTTTCTTCCACGGATTGCTGAATCCGTTGGGCAAGATCCATGATGTCATGGCCTGTGCCACCGCCGTAATGTACGAGGACGAGTGCTTGCTTCTCATAAACGCCCACATGCTCGTTGCGCCAACCTTTCCAACCAGCCTTCTCGATGAGCCACCCCGCTGGCACTTTCACCATCCCATCTGCATCGGGATAATGCGGAATGTCAGAATATAGTTGTTGCAAAACTTCAAATTGTTCAGCGCTAATGACCGGGTTCTTGAAGAAACTACCCGCATTACCAATTTGCTTCACATCGGGCAATTTGGCATCACGGATGGCGCAGATGGCATCGTGGAGTTGCTGTAAAGTGGGCGCCTCAATGCCATGCTCCGATAAATAGGATTTGATGTTGCCGTATTCCAACTTCAATTCCGCTTGTTTGTGCAGCAAAAAGTCCACCGAGATGATGACATATTGCCCTCTCAATTCGTTTTTGAAGACGCTGTTGCGATAGCCAAAAGCACATTCCTCTTTTGTGAAAATCCGCTTTTTACCCGTAGCCAACTCAAGGGTCTCACATTGCAGGAAACTGTCTTTCAACTCCATGCCATAGGCGCCGATGTTCTGCACAGGTGCCGCCCCGACTTTGCCAGGGATATGGGCAAGGTTTTCCACGCCATACAAACCCATAACGACCATCTTTTTCACAAATTTGGGCCAGTCCTCGCCAGCTTGGGCTCTTACTACCACATCATTGCCGTTTTCTTTTAAGACTTCGATGCCTTTCGTGTTGATGAGAACCACAATGCCGGCGAAATAATCCTTTTGGAACAGCACATTGTTGCCTCCGCTCAGAATCAAATGCTTCTCGTTCTTGAACACATCGGATCGAATCAATGCTTCAAGTTCTTGAAAGTCGTTGATTTCAACGAAATGCTTTGCCACGGCGTGGAAACCGAAGCTGTTGTAGGACAGGAGGTCGACATTGGTTTTCATTGGAGTTTTGGCATATTAGAAAGATTTACTCTTCAAGTAATTCATAGTCGGATTGTATCTCCAATGCTGGCTTATCAGAGGCATTTAATGGGGAGATTACGCATTGTCCAATTTGTTTTTCAAGGTTCTTTCGCGCTGTTTTGGCGATATTTCCTCCTTCGGTCGCCACACTTTTGTTTTCAGCAAAGGTCTTGGGCTCGCGTGTCTTGGATATGGCAGTTGTAGACACTTCGGCTAACATGTTCAAAACCAGCTCAATGTTGGTCATGTTGTCGCGCAAGCTTTCTTTCTTGAGGCCTTTCAACTGTTTGTATTCTTTTACCGAAAGACCACTCCAAGCTTTGGTCATCTCGTTGGTCAGGATGGCGTAATCGCGTTCTTCCTCTATGCCACGAGCCCTCCATTCGTCGGTCAGTTCTTTACGCATCTCGATGCTTTGCAACCGTTGGTTGATCCAGCCTTCTGTGTAGCCTTTAGCGCGGTAATACTCGGCTCCACGTAGAATGGCTCTTTCGGGGTCGGCAATCTCATTCAGTCGCTCGTTGCCCACCTCTGCTAACCACATCTTGAACGGCTCTGCTTTGGGTGAAGGGATGGACTGTACCAACCGTAGAATGTTTTTGGTAGTCATGCAGTCAGTCTTATAGTATTTGCCGTCGGCTGATTGCATTTTCAGTTGACTACAGTTTGTAGCCAACTCACTTCCTTCTTTTTTTAACCTGGTTTTCAGCACACTCCAGTATTTTCTCGGCTTAGGGCTTTCGGTCAATGCTTCTACGATGTCTACAACGGAAAAATACCATTCCTCGTTTTCAGCGTCCCAATGTGTCCTAACTTGCTTTTGTTCAAAGAGTTTTATCTTATCGGTCATGGTGGAGATTTTTTGCAAATATACAGAAAAGAAGTGAATAAGTGAAAGGTTGGATAAAAGTTATTACCTTTGCCCCGATGAAACGCGCCATCGTATCGGTAATCAACGACTTGGTTACGGACCAAAGGGTCAACAAGTCGTGTCTGGCTTTGCAAAAGGCTGGCTATGAGGCGCTTTTGGTCGGGCGTAAGCAACGCAAAAGCCTTCCGATGGATGAGCGACCTTATGGCACGAAACGGATGAAACTGCTTTTCGAAAAAGGTCCGCTTTTCTATGCCGAATACAACATCCGCCTGTTTTTCTTTCTGCTGTTTCATCGTGCCAACCTTTTGCTGTCCAATGACTTGGATACCATCCTGCCCAATTATTTCATTTCAAAGTTGAAAGGCTGCAAGATGGTTTTCGATAGCCACGAGTATTTCACCGAGACACCGGAACTGGTGCATCGGCCCAAGGTGCAAAAGGTGTGGAAACGCATTGAGGGTTTCGTGGTGCCCAAGTTGGACGAGATGATTACCGTTTGCGACAGCATCGCCGACCTGTTTCGCGAGAAATATGGCGTCAAGTGCCATGTCATTAGAAACATACCGCCACGCAAGGCCTTACCGCCTAAAGGCGACAAAACTGTTTTAGGCTTGCCAACTGATAAGCATTTGCTAATATTGCAAGGTTCGGGTATCAACATCCAGCGTGGAGCAGAGGAGTTGGTGCAGGCTATGCAATATCTCGACGATTGCTTCCTCATGATTATCGGTGGTGGTGATGTGTTGCCCGTCCTGAAGGAAATGGTTGCGCAACTGCAAATTACGGAGAGGGTGCGATTCTTCCCACGAATGAGCTATCAGCAAATGATGGCCTACACGCAACTCGCCGAATTGGGCTTCTGCCTCGACAAGGACACCAACCTCAACTATCGCTTCAGCCTGCCCAACAAGCTTTTCGACTTTATCCAAGCAGGTGTGCCAATTGTCGCTTCGCACCTCACTGAAATAGAAAAAATTATCCGTCAATACGACCTTGGCTTGTTCATCGAGAACCACAATCCAGAAACCATTGCAGCCACCATTCGAGAAGGCTTGTCCGACACGGCGAGAAGGAAACAATGGAAACAAAACTTGTCTGTTGCGGCGCAAGAGCTGTGTTGGGAGAACGAGGAACTGAAACTGCTTGAAATCTACCACCATTATGACTGACCATCACCTGCATATCATCGCTTTTGACGTGCCTTATCCCGCCAACTACGGTGGGGTCATCGATGTTTTTTATCGTGTGAAAGCCTTTTCGGAAGCGGGTGTCAAAGTGCATCTGCATTGCTTTGAGTATGGTCGTGGCGAGCAGGAGATTTTGAAGCGCTGTCATGAGGTGAAGTATTACAAGCGCGACACGTCCTTCGTCAAGCAGCTGAGCCTCACACCATTTATTGTCAATTCAAGGCGGTCCGAGGAATTGGTGAAAGACCTTTTGCAAGACGATTATCCCATTCTTTGTGAAGGCCTACACACGACTGCGATTCTTTCTGGCAATCGATTGAAGAACAGGACGATTTATGTCCGTGCCCATAATGTGGAACATGACTATTACAATGGCCTGGGCGACTCCGAGAGTTGTGTTTGGAAAAGGCTGTTCTATCATGCAGAAGCGTGGAAATTGAGGCGCTACGAACCTGTCTTGAAAAACGCAGCGGGCATCTTTGCTATCTCACAGCAGGATGCGGATTATTTCTCCAAGAAATATGGCAATGTGACACTTGTTCCGGGCTTCAACTCTGCCGATTCTGTGTGCTTGGAGACGGGAAGGGGAGAATATGTCCTGTATCATGGCAACCTTTCCGTCAAGGAGAACGAAACGGCTGCCAAATGGTTGATAGATAATGTCTTCTCCGAACTGGATTTGCACTGTATCATTGCAGGCTTGAATCCTTCCGACAAGTTGGTGAAACTCGCCGAAAAGCATCCTAATGTGACCTTGGTGGCCAACCCCGACGATGCCGAGATGATTGACCTTTTGCGGCAGGCGCAAGTCAATATCTTGGTAACCAAACAACCTACGGGATTGAAACTTAAACTGTTGAATGCGCTCTACAACGGCCGTTTCTGCTTGGTCAATTCCGATATGGTAAAAGGAACTTCATTGGAAAGCCTTTGCGTGGTAGCCGATGAGCCTGAACAAATGATTGCCGAAATCAAGCGCTTGATGGAAGAAGATTTCACTGAAGACGACATTGACGAGCGTGATGCCCAAATGCGGCAACTCTATGATAATGAAGCTAATGCCCGAAAAATAATCGAAGTTGTTTTTTGACTATGGCCGATAGCCCATGGCCTATGGCTGCTTCAACCAAGGCCGGAAGCCTATGCTTTCAGGGAAGCTGCCATAGGCTATAGGCCATAAGCCATAGTTCATTCCATTTCCGAGCAAACGACCGTCCCGTTCTTGCAGTTGGCGATGCGGGAAGGATATTTCTGCATGAGGGTATAGTTGTGCGTGGCCATCAGGACAGCGGTGCCGTTTTCGCTAATGCGGCGCAGGAGTTTCATTACCTCAAGGGTGGTCTCCGGGTCGAGGTTGCCCGTAGGCTCGTCTGCAAGGATGACATCGGGGTCGTTGAGCAGGGCGCGGGCGATGGCGACGCCTTGCTGCTCGCCGCCCGACATTTGGTGAGGCATACTCTTGCGCTTGTCGGACAATCCCACCTTCGACAACACCTCATCAATGCGACGCGAAATCTCCGCTTTTTCCGTCCAACCTGTGGCACCAAGCACAAAGGCCAGATTCTTCTCCACGCTGCGGTCAAATAATAGCTGGAAATCCTGGAAAACAATGCCGATTTTGCGGCGCAGGTAAGGGATGTCTTTTCTTTTCAGTTTGGTGAGGTCGTAGCCAGCCACTCTGAAAGTGCCGTCACGGGCGGGCAGTTCGCCGTATAAGGTCTTCAGCAGTGAGGACTTTCCGCTACCCGTACGACCGATGAGATAGATGAACTCGCCCTTGTGGAGCGTCAGGTTGACATTCGATAAAACCAGATTCTCCCTTTGGAATATGGATGCGTTTTTGATTTCGATGATGGGTTCAGACATATTCTGATTATTCAATATTTAAAATTCAAAAATTCTCGGCTGCCACGGTGTGACAGCCCTACAACTCCTAACTGCAAACTCCTAACTCTCAACTCTCAATTTTCAATTTTCAATTACTAATTACCAACTCCCGCTTGCTCCGCCTCCGCCAAAGCCACCTCCACCGAAGCCACCGAAGCCTCCACCGCTGAAACCTCCACCACCACCACCAAAGCTACTTCCACCGAAGCCACCACCCATGGGAATCCAGATGGTGCGGTTGCCACCACCGGAATAGTTTTGGTTGCCGTTGCTTGAACGGAAGATGATAATGAGAGCAATGATGACGAGAATGATGAACCCAATAGGGATACCTCCGCCGTCATCAGCGTATTCGTCTTGGGTGAACTTGCCTGCGCAGAGGTCCATGATGACGTTGACGGCATTGTCGATGCCGGTGTAGTAGTCGTTCTCCTTGAAGGCGGGAATCATCTCCTTGTCGACGATGATCCTGGCAGTGGCATCGGTGACATATTCCTCCATGCCATAGCCCGGGTAGATGCCCGCTTGACCTCTCTCGGTGTCTGTTTTCGGCTTGACCAAAATCACCACGCCGTTGCCTTTTTCTTTTTGTCCAACACCCCAGGAATGCCCGATTTCTGTGCCAAATTGGTCGATACTCATGCCTTGCAAATCGTTGACAAGCATGACGAGAATCTGGGTGGAAGTGCTGTCGTCGTAAGCAACTAACTTATGCTCCAAAGCATTGATTTGTGAAGCGCTCAAAGTGCCCGTGTAGTCGTTCACCAATCGGGGCGGGTTGGATGGCATAGGCAATTGGGCCTTCAAACCTGTGCCAAAAAATAGCACAAGCATCAGAATCAGTAGCAGACTATATCGTTTAGTTGTTTTCATAGGAAATTTCATCAGGGATTTCGTTAACGTCGTCGGATTGGTAGGGAAAGTATGTCTTGAGTTTCTCGCCACAGCGTTGGATGCCTTGTTCGAGGCCGTCGGCGAAACGTCCTTCCTTAAAGTAGCTCAGCATCAGGTCTTTCACATCGTTCCAAAAGCCGTCTTCCACGACCTTGTTGATGCCTTCGTCGCCGAGGATGGCGAACTTGCGGTTGTGAATGGCCAAATAGATAAGCACGCCGTTGTGCTGTTGCGTCTCGTTCATCTTCAAGCGATTGAAAATAAACAAGCTGCGTTGTTCCACATCACCTCGGCAATAGTTCTCAATGTGCACTTTGATTTCGCCCGAGGTGTTCAGCTCAGCTTGTCTGATGGCTTCCACCACGCGGCGGTCTTCTTCGCTGTTGAGTAATCGTCTAGCGTTTGTCATTATTGTATCTTTTGACCGCAAAAGTAATAATTTTAGTTGGGAAAGCGTTGGTGTTGTATTATTTTTGTTTCTTTGCAAATCAAAACAAATCCAATTGCTATGGAAAAACGTGTTCTAAAACAATTCGTATTGGTGGCTGCCCTGTTGCTCATGGGTTGCTATGCCCAAGCGCAGAATGATGCTTCCCCTAAGACTGGCAAGCTTGCCAACAGATCGAAGAAACTGAATCTTGAGTTGAAAGTGGGCCGAGGGTTTCTTAGCGAGACAGCAACTGAAGAAAGTGCTAGGTTGTTCTATGGCGGCGGCTCCATGTCATTTGGCTTGATGCTGGGTAAGAGCTTTGTTGGATTGGGAGCCGGTGCCGAGTATTACAGCATGGAGTTAGGCTCTTTTGATTTTCCTGTTTTCCTCAGATTCCAGCATTATTTCTCGAAGGACTACGAAAAAGGCTTTTTCATTGGGGCAAAGTTGGGTTACATGTTCGCTCAAAAGAAATCTATTCCTACAATCGAGTATGTGGCGGGCGACCCTGTCGAAGGCCTTCGCGAACGTTCCATGAAAGGTTTGTATTGGGATGTGGAAGCAGGTTATCGCTTTTCCAACTTGAACTTGTTTGTATCGTACAACTATCGAATGATTAACTATGAGAAGAAGTTGTACCATGGAGAATTGCTCGTTCCTCATGGCACCTATATACGCACGATGCACACGATAATGGCTGGCATTTCGTTCTTGCTGTTTTGAGAATAAGGCTAAACCAAAGAAATGACTAGGCTCATAAAAGGTGCTTGGTTCCTGATGATTGCGTCAATCCTAGTTGTGGGATGCAACAAACCTGATGACCCGAACAACGGTGGTGGGAATGAGGTTAACGGCCACGAATATGTTGACCTCGGACTGCCGAGTGGCATCTTGTGGGCGACCTGCAATGTGGGTGCAGATACCCCAGAAGGCTATGGAGATTACTTCGCGTGGGGCGAGACCGCGCCTAAGGAGCTCTATGATTGGAAAAGCTACCGTTATGGTAATTTCCGCCACGATCGTTATGAGTTAAGCAAGTACTGCACCGATTCGTGTTGCGGTCTCGACAGCTTCGTGGACGGCAAGTCTGTCTTGGAGCCTGCCGACGACGCTGCCAATGCCAATTGGGGCGCGGAATGGCGCACGCCCACCATTGAGGAGTGGGAGGAGCTGTTCCTCAACACGATGGGCGAGTGGACCACATTGAACGGCGTGAAAGGATGGCAGATTACTGCCTCAAATGGAAAAGAACTTTTCTTGCCTGCTACGGGTTACTATTGGGAGGATGTGTTCAACGCCGACCTTGGCCTCTATTGGTCGGCTTCGGTCAACAAGGAGTTTCCATACCGTTCGTGGGGCTTCCACTTCAATTGCGACAGCAGCCATCTTTGCGGCAGCAGTGACCGCAACCGTGGGCAATCGGTTAGGGCAGTATGTTCGAAAAAGTAAGCGCTAAAGAAAAAGTGAAGCCGCAGCCAAGCAAATCCTTGCTACGCTGCGGCTTTAGCATTTAATAGAGCAACCCGAACATCCAAAGCGGGATTTTGTTGCCATAGCCCACTTCGGTTTCGTCAATAGCTAAATAGCTGTTTTTGATGTCCTTAATCTGGTCAAAGGATTTCTTGCGTCCGCCGACTTCGAAAAGATATTTCCCGTCCACAAGGAAATCGCCCGCTGGCGGATAGGTCACCTGATATGATTGGCTCAATTGGTTCAAGAAGAAAGCTTCCCGTATGGTGCCTATATTAGGTTGCAGCGCAAAAGCGTTCATGAGGTTGGGGTTGTTGAGGTAGATTTTTTCGGGTCGCGACAAGTCGGAAAGCTTTCGCGGTGTGTCGGTCAGTAGTGACAATAAGCCAGCTTGCTCCAAGGCATACAACATCTTTAACCCTTGGTTGCGGTCGGTGTCCAACTCTCGGTAAAGTTCCGACATATTGGGCTTCTGCGGGACTTGCTCGGCCAGAATCATGAACATCTTCTTGGCTTTCCTGATGGTGGATTGCTCGACTTTCTCGATGACGGCATAATCGTTTTCCAAGATGTGACTGACCACATTCTTCAAACGGCTGCCGTAGCCTTCGTAAACTTGCTTGTAGAAGGGATAATAGCCAGTCTTCAGGTATTGTGCGAAAGCAGGAAGCACCTGAAAGCCGTCGCTGACAATCTCCAAGGCGATGCTTCGATGATTTTTGAGCAAGTCTTGCAAGGATATGCGAGGAATGTCTTTGAGACCTTCAAAGGCCAGATACTCACGGAAGGAAAGACCTGTCAGGTTGTATTCTATCAGCCTTCTTGAGAGGTCGCCTTTGCCTTTCTCCATCTTGAGCATCGACGAGCCGGTATAGGCGATAAAAAGCCCAGGGTAGTTGTCGTTGAGGTTTTTCAGGACGGTCTGCCACGAGTCCAAATAATGAATCTCGTCAAGAAAAAGATATCGGCCACCGTAGGCATAATAGTCCTCCACGACATCCGCAAAAGCGTGTGTCGCAAACCAAAGGTCGTCCAACGAAGCGTACAGCACTTCCGATGTGTCGGGGAAGGCCTCCTTGATGTGCTGGAGCATCAGCGTGGATTTGCCTGTTCCTTTTGGGCCTTTGATGCCAATAAGGTTGTCCCTCCAATCGATGTCCTGATACAAGTATCTCTTGAAGTTGGTGGAGATGGACGATAGTCTTCTGTCCAATGTCCGCTGCAAATATTCCGGTGCACTCATGGCGATTGTGTTTTGGTGTTATTTCGGCTGCAAAGATAGGAATAATATTTCAAAACACTAACTTTTTGCAAAAAATAATGTTTAAAAACACTAAAATGTGATAAATAATAATGTTTAGAAATACTAATTTTGGAATTTTGATAAGAAAAGCTGGTGATTTTTATGGTTTTAATCGGCACAGTTTGGATTATTTTTGTTTCTTTGCAAAGCGAAAACCAATGCAATGGCCTGATGAAAAAGTTAATCTCTCAATATCGGCATGAGTTGCGTTCACATGTGTCAATGTTCAAGTTTGTGTCAGGGATTGTGGTGGCGATTGTAATGTCCCTAACGTTCTACGCTTTTTCATGCGTCATGTTAGAGGCTTTTCGTGTTGTTTCGATAACACCCGAGTATGACATGTGGGTGCTTGGCGACAAGGAACGTTCCTGCTACCAATTGTTTTTCGCTTTTGTCTCGGTCATTCTTGCACATTCATTTTGCTTGGCATATTGGTTTGACGGATCAAGGCATATTTTTGAAAAAGGCCATCGATTGGCGGTGATGATAGTCAACGGGCAGCGGAATCTAAATTGGTATTTCTTGAGTTGGTTTGCAAAAGTTGTCTTATGTTGGTTGGTCCTCATTACCTTTCCCGGTTGGTTTTATGTTTTTCCCCTCTATCCTGGCCTAACCGGTCTTTTCATCCTAATCATCTTAGTCTTATTCTTGCATCCATGGGTGGCGATGAGGTTGGCATTTAAGCGCAAAACCTTGAAATGGATGGCCTTGTCGGCATTGATGGTAAGTGTCCTCGCTTTTGGCCTGTCTCGAATCAATTTGGTTGATTATAAGTCGCTGGAAAAAGCTTTTTTAAGTCGAAATGTACGATATGTATATGGGTTGGAACTGCCAGCAACAGATGCGGCTCAAAAAACAGAGCGTGCTACACTAACCAAAAATGTATATATGGTGCAGTCCAATGACGCGGAACCGAAATGCTTGTTTTTTGTCGATGACCAAAAGGTGGATTTACAAATGCTTCCAGAGGTAATGGAGGAATGGCGGTCGTGCCATAATGAAGCGGACGTTCCGTTGTTGTCTTGTCGATTGAATATTGACAAGTCTTTGAAAATGAAAGATGTTGATGAGGTAAGAGAGGCGTTGGCCAATATGCGATTTTGTAGGATTCAGTATGCGGTAATCCCGAAAACCCCAGAACTTGACAGCCGTTATTACACCTTTTTGTCTCTGCCTTTGCGTATGCCGGTTCGGTTCGTAGACACTTCTGCTTATCAAGAAATGCTCCATAATATAGGTGAAAATCCTGATCAAATCAATGTGAGCCAAAACACGTCAAGAGATTATCTGATCAATGGCGTTTCAATGAGAGGTGAGGATTGCAAGTCAGTACTGAAGCGGCTGATGAAACAAGATCCAGATTATGTCATTCGCTTTAATGTGAACGATGATATGCTCTATGGAGATTATATGGTAATTGTTACCTCTGCATTAGAGGCTTTGAATGAACTGAAGGATGAATTTGCTATGGAGAAATATTCAAAGCATTTGGAACAAGTATGTTCTTATGAAGAAGTGAAGAATATAAACGAGCATTTCCCATTCCGTTTCTTTGAGGAAAAATAGTGTTTACCACAAAAAGGAAGCCGCAGCCAAGCAAATTTTCGCCTAGCTGCGGCTTTAACTGTTTTAATTACTGAGACTATTACAGTTTTTCCATATTCCTCTTCACAAATTCGCTCAAATCCTTGCCTTTCAGCAAGTTCTTTGAGAGCAGCGCAAGGTCGTAGATCTGCCTAATCGTGGCTTCCTGCTCGGCTTCGTCCTTGTCCAAGAGTCCGGTGATGACGGGGCTGTTGGTGTTGATCATCAGCGTGTAGCTGTCGGGCATGGAGCCGTAGAACGACATGGGGCCGCCGCCCATTTGCTCCATCTCCTTCATACGGCGCATCCACTCATTTTGGGTGACCTCCACGGGAGCGTCCGTCTCGCCCTCGTTGCTGAACTCCACATTGAACTTCACCTTGTCGATGACCTTCTCAAAAGCGGCTTTCAGGGTCTCCTTTTGCTTGTCGTCGAGGCCAGAGGCGGCTTCTTTGTCGTCCTTCACGATGAGCTTGTCAATGGTGTTGGAGTCCACTCGAGCAAACATGGCGCGGCTGTCGTCGCCCTTTTCGCCTTCCTTCTGCTCGTAGGCACTGATGAAGTGCGGGTCCAGGATGCCGTCCATCATCAGGACGTTGTAGCCCTTCGCCTTGGCGTTCTCGATGTTGGTGTACTGGTCGTCCTTGTCGGTGGCGTACAGATAGACGAGGATCTTGTCCTTGTTGGTCTGCTGCTCCTTGATGAGGGCCTTGTATTCCTCGATGGTGTAGTACTTGTCGTCGGTGTCCTTGAAGAGGAAGAACTTCTCGGCGCGCTCGTAGAACTTCGGGTCGCTCATCATGCCGTATTCGATGAACACGCGGATGTCGTCCCAGTTCTTCTCGTAGGCCTCGCGGTCTTTCTTGAAGAGCTCCTCCAACTTCTCGGCCACCTTCTTGGTGATGTAGGTCGAGATCTTCTTCACGTTCTGGTCGCTTTGCAGGAACGAACGGCTGACGTTCAGCGGGATGTCGGGCGAGTCGATGACGCCGTGCAGCAGCGAGAGGAACTCGGGCAGGATGCCTTCCACACTGTCGGTGACGAAGACCTCGTTGCAGTAGAGTTGTATCTTGTTGCGCTGGAACTCGTAGCGGTTCTTCACCTTCGGGAAATAGAGGATGCCCGTGAGGTTGAAGGGGTAGTCCACGTTGAGGTGGATGTGGAACAGCGGCTCGCCGAAGTTCATCGGGTAGAGCGTGTGGTAGAAGTCGTTGTATTCCTCGTCCTTGATGTCGGTCGGGGCTTTCTTCCACAGCGGTGCCACGTCGTTGATGATCCAAGGCTTCTCCACTTCCTTGGTCTTGGGTTTGCCGTCCTTGTCGGTCTCGCCCTCGATTTCCTCCTGCACCTTGCGTGTGCCGAACTGAATCGGGATGGGCAGGAACTTGCAGTATTTGTTGAGCAGTTCGCGGATGCGGCCTTCTTCGAGGAACTCGGCGGAGTCATCGCTGATGTAAAGGATGACATCGGTGCCGCGGTCGCCCTTCGGGATTTCGTTCATCGTGTACTCCGGGCTGCCGTCGCATTCCCAGATGACGCCGTTCTTGCCTTCTTCCTTGCAGGACTTCGAAATCAGCGACACCTTCGAGGAGACCATGAAGGCGGAGTAGAAGCCCAAGCCAAAATGTCCGATGATGTTGGCGGCTTCGGCCTCGCTTTGGGTCTTGAACTTGGCGATGAACTCCTCGGCGCCCGAGAAGGCGATTTGGTTGATGTACTTGTCCACCTCTTCGGCGTTCATGCCGATACCTCTGTCGCGGACGGTGAGGGTCTTTTTCTTCTTGTCCACCTCCACCTTAATAGTAAGGTCGCCCAGTTCGCCTTTGAACTCGCCCGAGGCGGCAAGAGCTTTCAGTTTTTGCGTGGCGTCCACAGCGTTACTGATGATTTCGCGCAGGAAGATCTCCTGGTCCGAATACAAGAACTTCTTGATGACAGGGAAAATGTTTTCTGTCTTTACTCCAATGTTACCGGTTGTCATATCGATTTGTATTTATGATTTCAAATTTCAAGATTTCAAAATTTTCTGTCGCTTCGCGTCATTGACTCACTTCGTATCGTCGAATCTTCGATTTGCGAGAAGAAATGACGAAGCGATCCAGATGACTTGCGTCCTTTGTCAAATTGTGTGCCACTGGGAAAATGTGACATATTGGCAAGTTTTTAATACCTTTGCGCCATAAAATGAATGACAATGAATGAAATCTACGACTTCTATAATAACGGTGCAGAAATAGGCCGGCTGGAACGCGGCTTGGGCATCGTGGAGTTCCATAGGACGAAGGAAATCCTGTCGCGTTATATCGATGGCGGTAAGGTAATCTACGATATCGGCGGCGGCATCGGGATGTATGCGGCTTGGTTGGCTAAAAAAGGCAACGAGGTACACCTCATTGAGTTGGCTGAAAACGCTGTGGAATATGCCAAAGATAATTTGATGCAGGACTGCCATTTCGTAGCGGAGACGGGCAATGCCTTGCAAGTCAACCGCCCCGATGAAAGCGCAGATGTCGTGTTGATGATGGGACCTCTTTACCATTTACGCGATAGGGGAGACCGATTGCAAGCTTTGCGCGAGTCGTTCCGTGTGCTGAAGAAAGGCGGCCTTCTGGTGGCGGCGGGCATCTCCAAGTTCAGTTCCATGACTTGGGCCTTGTCGGTATATAGTGAGAAAAAGAACCAGGACCTCGTGGAATTTATAGACGATCCTGTGTTTTTCAATATGATTAAAAGGGAGATGACCACAGGAGACCACATCCGCCCAAAAGAATATCCCAAATTCATCGCGGAGTCATATTTCACCACTTCCGACGAGATGAAGGCGGAAATTGCAGAGACGGGTTTCTCGGTGGAGAAAGCTATTGCCGTGGAAGGTTGTATTTGGTTTACGCCACACCTTCAAGAGAAATGGGAGGACGAAGCCAGCCGTGAACGATTGTTAGACATCGTGCGTATCACTGAAAGCGAGCCCGAAATGATGGGCATGAGCCCGCATTTTCTTGTGATGGCAAAGAAATAAAAAAAGCCGCAGCTGCGGCTTTTTCTGTCATTCATGCAAACGTGTTTCGATTAGAAGAGCTTGAAGTCGTCTTCTTCGCAGCCTAGTTTATCGGCTTTTTTATGGAAGAGCTCTTCAAATTTCTCTCCGTACTTCTCGAGTTCGGCTTTTTCGGCTTCCGTCATCCTATCTTCTTCAGCATAGTCCTTGTCTTCGGCCATACTCATGAAGAGCATGCCAAATAGCGTTTCGCCCAACTCCTCGCAGGTCTTGGCGTTGTCAATGGCTTCTTCAACCTTTTTGTACTTCTCCATGTTGTCTTGGAATTGTTGGGAACCTTTGGCGACTTTGCCACCACCGTTGCCGCCGCACTGCGTGAAGGCGAACAACATCATGCCCGCAAGGGCGATAATCAGAGTTTTTTTCATAGCATTGTTGTTTTTAGTACGGCACAAAATTAGGAAAGTTTTTTATACAGTCAATAATTTTCTGCTTTGTCAATTGATAAATATACTTTACTTTTGCAACACAAATAAAAGAATCATAATCGTAAAAGCATTATTATCATGAACAAAACAATGAAAATGTGGATGATGGCCGCCATCCTGGTTGTTAGCGGCATTGGTATGGTTGGCTGCAATAACAAGAACGCCAAACAAGCCGAAAACGAGGCGCAAACCGAAACAACCACAGAGACCGAAGCAGTGCCGACAAGCACCTACTATACTGTTGTCGACGACTATCTGGTGAATGAATTCGGCAAACAGTATTCTCAGGGCAATGTGTGCATTCCGTACGCTTTCTTGGTCAGCACCGACGATGGCAATCCGGATGACATCTTGGTTTGGGGCGACTTCTGGGTATTCAACTATAACCTGGCTGGCGACACGCTGAAGACAGTCTCCGGCGGCAACCACCCCGGACTGATGCATCTGAAGAAGACCGCCGATGGTTACGCTGTAACGGCCTTCGACGCAGTGGAGGACGGCACAGGCAACCTGGAAAGTGCCAAGAGAATCTTTGGCGACAAGTTTGATTGCTATCAAGAAATCAGCAGCCTTCAAGAGAAACGTGAAGACATGAGGCTGAAATTCACCGCCGACTATGTGAAGGAACACGGCCTCTCAGCCACCATGCTGCAAGACTATGGCTGGCCCGCTGTGGCACTGCCGCAATGAACTTATTTACAGCACATTACAACTCGCCTTTGGGCGGCATGACCATGGCATCTGACGGCCAAGGCCTCGCCGCCCTTTGGTTTGATGGGACGAGAAAGGAGGCGCGTTTTGCAGACAGGATGCCTGCAACGAAAGCACTGCCCGTCTTCGAGGAGACCCGCCGCTGGCTCGACCTGTATTTCGCTGGCGAGAAGCCCGATTTCATACCGCCGCTTGCGCCAGAGGGAACACCATTCCAACAACGGGTGTGGAATATTCTTCTCACCATTTCGTATGGAAAAACAATGTCATACGGTGACGTCGCCCGATGCATTTCTCCAATTATGTCAGCACAAGCCATAGGTGGGGCAGTGGGGCGCAATCCCATCGGTATCATCATTCCTTGCCATCGTGTCATCGGTGCCGACGGCTCGCTCACGGGCTACGGCGGCGGACTGGAACGGAAACGCTGGATGTTGGAGATGGAAATGAAGTGAATTTTATTACTTTTGCCAAAAATTTCAATCATGTTCGAGAACCTTGAGAAATTCATGGACCGCGTGGCCGATGCCGCCGAGCAAAGCACCTTGGTGAAGATGACGCTGAGCAAGCCCGCCAACAAGCACGACGAGTTACGCAACATCTATGTGAAGCCCGTTCTAATCAAGGAGAAACGTCTTTTTGCGTTCACCTACCATTACGAGCGCCGCGACGAGGTGAAGAACTATGATACAGCGCAGATGCTTGACATCTTGAAGGAATTGCTGCCAGGGCGCTTCCTCAACGCCGTGCTGTTCACCGTAAGCGAGGATGTCACATTGTTGGTTTCAAGCAAGGGCAAGGCAACGCTTCAAACCAAGAAGGTGCAGGAATGCCGTGAGCAGAATCTCGAGCATGACAAGCAGAAAAACCGTCTCATCAATCCGGCTAATCCGTGGTGGTACCAACTTGGTCTGACCACACGTGAGGGCAAGGTAACTGCCGACATGCAGCACAAGTTCAAGCAAATCTACAAATATGCCGAAATTGTAGAGAGCCTCGTCAAGCCGATGAAGTTTGATGGCACCGTCCACATTGCCGACATGGGGGCAGGGAAGGGGTACCTCACCTTCGCTCTATACGAGCTGCTGACACAAAAGCTGAACATGGACGTGGATATCAAAGGCGTGGAAATCCGTCCAGACTTGGTGTTGAAAATCAATGAAATCATTAACTCCAACCATTTGAAAGGTTTGGAGTTTGTAGAGAGCAGCATCCAGGATTTCCACCCAGAAAAACTGGATGTCTTGATTGCCCTTCATGCCTGCAACACTGCCACTGACGATGCCATTGCTTCGGGCATTAGGGCAGGGGCGGAGTTGATAGTCTGCGCCCCATGCTGCCACAAGCAAATCAGGCAGGAGATGGAGCGCTCGGGCAAGGTCGATTTTATCACGCGCTACGGCATCTTCCTCGAACGCCAAGCCGTGATGATTACCGACACCATCCGAACTATGATTTTGGAGTATTTCGGCTACAAGACCCAGGTGATGGAGTTCATCGAGATGGAACACACGCCGAAGAACGTGCTGCTGGTGGGCAGAAAGACAAAGAAAAACACGAGAGATCCGAAAATTTTGCAGCAAATAGAAGTCCTTAAAAATCAATATGGTATTAGCAAGCACTATCTTGAAACCATATTGCCGTTGACGGCATGATTTATTTTCGGAGGCGTTGCAATAGCAAACGAAATAATTCCTATTTTTGCACTTTAATTTGGTTGGACTATTTATATGGTTTACGACATCTTCATCAGTTATAGACGGAAAGGCGCAGGAGCAGGTGTGGCTGGCGAATTGCAGGCCAAGCTGGAGAATCTAGGCTATAAGGTCTTTCTTGATGTCGATGAAATTGGTAGTGGTCAGTTCCCCGAACAGATAGAAAAGGCCATTGCCGCTTCTAAGGATTTCATTCTTGTTTTGTCGCCAGGCACACTTGACCGCTGTGCCGACGAGGAGGACTGGGTACGTCGTGAGATTATTCAAGCCCAAAACCAGAACAAGAACATTATTGGTGTGGGACTTCCTGGTTTCGTTATGCCTGAACAGAATGCTTTACCCGCTTCTATTGACTTTATGAGTACCATACAGGTTTTTTCGTGGATGCATGAATATCGAACCGCATCGTTTGCGAAGATTGAAGAAAACTTGGTCTCGTCCTCTATAAGAAAAAAGAAAAATCGCCAGAAAAGATGGATTTTTGTGTCGATAGCTCTTGTGGCAGTGGCAGTGACGGCATTTTTGCTCCCCAAAAATCCTACGGCTCAGGCAGAAAACATTTCAGTAGAAGAAAACACAGAGGCAGCTACCTCTGAATATCTGATGTTTGATCATCATGCCCAAAAGGCGGTGGATTTAACTCGAAGTTTACCTAGTGCTGCCGAATTTAAGGAGAATTTTGTGCAGTTGGTTTCAGATGAGGGACCTTTCTTGAAATTAATGGAGGGCATAGCTGAATGTGATTCAGCCATCATGCTGAAGAATCGATTTGGTGATAAGGTGGTAGATTCTTATAATATTGAGAATCAGCGGAGTACTTTGCTGAATCTTCGGAAGGAATATCTTGATACCATTATGGACGATGTCAAAGTGTTGTTGGATGAGGGTGGAGCTATGTTTGCCCATCAGGATATGGAAATTGCAGGAATATTAGCGCTTCCTAATGAAAAACACATGCTTGACTCTATCGAAGAAGTCATAAAACAAAAAGCAAAATAACATCATGAGAAAAAATTTTTTTCTTACCCTTATCATGCTTTTTTTATGCCAAGTGGTTGTCGCCCAAAACTATGACCGTTATAACTATTTCCACGAAGAGGCGGTCAAGTTGAAAAATGAAGGAAAACTCGACGAGGCTAAGGGAAAGTTTAAGAGAATCTGGGTAATATGTAAAGGTGGCATCCCCGAAGACAACGACCTTGACAAAATGATACGGGAGTGCACGACAATAAGCCTATCCGAAAGCAACCTGCAGTTTGAGGCCAAAGGCAAACAAACGAAACAGGTGAATGTCAAGGTCAACGCCGATTCGTTTAAGGTCAGCAGCAATATGAAATGGTGCAAGGTGGCCAAGAAAGGCAATGCGGTCTCGGTCTCATGTGAAAAGAATGATGCCCCTACCTCTCGCACTGCTAGTGTGTCGGTTTCCGCTGACGGAAAGACAGTGTCGCTTGGCGTGTCGCAGCTTGGCGGTCAATTGAAGTTTGAAGCACATCCCAATGAGGTCCATTTTTCAAAAGATAGCGAAATCGTTGAGATTTCCATAACGACTAATGCGGACTCCTGGGAAGTGGAGTCAGCGCCAGTTTGGATTGATTATCAGATTAGCGATAGTGTGCTTTATCTGCAAAGTATGCAAAATGACCGTGCTTATGTACGAGAGGATACCCTATATGTCATTGTCTTGGATGAGCTCTTTCCTGTTGCTGTCAGTCAGGCAGCATCGGATACGACCATTTCCGCTGAAAAGAAAGAGTTGGTGTTTCCCAGCTCGGCGGCTGAGGAACGTTTGATGGTGAGGAGCAACCTCAACGGATGGAGGGCACTTCCGTCTGATGATTGGATACAAGTGCAGACAGAAGCGGATGCAGTCAATGTGATAATTCAAGAGAATAAGTCGCTTTTTAGCCGTCATGGATGGGTGAGACTTGAGCTGGGCAAGAAAACCTGTGTAGTGCCTATCCATCAGTTTGCACATACTTCGGCTTTACCTGAATTGACATCAGAGATTAAAGCCGATGGCGCATCAATCAAAGGCTCCGTTGCCGTGAAAAGTATGCCGTCAGATTTGAAGGTTACCATTATCGACGATGCTGGAGAAATAAGTGTGAGATATACACCTTTTGACATCCCTGTCGATTATGGACATTATTCTTTGCAGACGGGCTTCGAACGCCGCGAGGTGTTTGCCAATGATCAGCAGGAGGATGTAGTTTTCAAGCCAGGTCTTCGTTTTGCCACCCTTACATGGGCACCCTTGACCGATGTGGGTATGATGAGTGGTTTTGTGAGCGCTAATTCATGGGGAGCTTATGCACATTTCCAAGCCCATACACCTTTTGTTGGTAATATTTATAATAGTGAGAATAGGGATTTGGCTGGATATAGTTTCACTGCTGGCCCCGTATTTCGGCCGAATAAGTTCCCTTATTTGGGAGCATACGTGGGTGTCGGAATTGGCGCCTATGTTTTGGCACCTCATATCGGCTTTGACTATGAAGCCGGTTTAATGGGATTTTATAAGAATGTCATGATTTCTATGGGTTTCCATACTTCGCGAGTTTTCCCTACGGCGAGAAGTACTGCCTTTGTGTTGGGCGTAGGAGGTTATTTGAAGCGTTATTATGACCCAGATTTGGGCTATTGCGCCAGTGACAGCCGCCGATGGATTTCTGTGAACTATATCTTTCGTCCCTCGGAACATGGTAAAGGCTTCATGGTCGGCGACTTAGGTGACACTAAGGTGCGTGGTTATATCAAAGCCCTATATTTGCCTTTAGGGATGTCGATCGATAGCGTCATGGTACGAAACATTGAATTAAGTACGGGTGTCGTTTTTACACCAGTGAACGGCTTGATAGACCTGTGTGCTGGTGTGTCGGTTGCGGCGAATATCACAGGTTTAGAAAGACGTTTCCAAGGCATCGGTGTTGAGGTAGGAACAATCCTTAATATTTGGCGTTTCCCCATCACTGTAATCTTCCACGAATCGGATATCCTCGGGGAACGTCACCTTTGTGTCGACTTTGGCTTCGGCTTCCATCTGGGTGATTTCGGGAAATCAAAATGTAGTTATCAATAGTTGAAGTTATGAAAAGAATAATAACCTTGTTGCTCTTGCTAGCATTGTTTCTTCCTGAGGCAAAACCGCAAACTCAAGACCGCCTGAAACGAGTGCGGATGGAAACGTTGGAAGGTTTCCTTAGTGTCAACCAAGGCGAATTCCAAGCGGAACACAATATGCTTCCTAACATGACCACGCATTCCATGACGGCATATTATAATTATCTTTTCGTTTGTAGAAATGAGAAATCGGGCATGTCTACCATTTATGTCAATGCAAAAGTTTTGCTTCCTTATAAATATGTGGTGAGAGCATTCCGGATTGGAAGCACATGGAAAGATTGTGTCTTTGTTCTTAAATACTTTGAGTCCGATTCGTATGAAATCGGCTATGGGATGGAGACAGTATATGCCTATGGTGTACAACAGACTGTGTGCGACAGCGTGTTAAGTGTTACCAACGATGGTTATGTTTATAAACTAAACGGTGAGTATTATTACAGCACTTTTAATAATCAATCGTCAATAGGGCAAGCGACCCAAATCGTTTGGCTTGAAAAGAAAACTTTTAGGAACCCAGTGAGACCTCAATTGTCTTCGAAGAGTGTCAGTTGTATGCTGTCGGATGGTGATGAGTATTATTCCAGTGTAGGAAAGACAGCAACGCACTATTATTATCTCTATCGTGACGAGTACATGCCCAACACCGTTTTAGTGGTTGACGGCGAGCCTGTCGAACTGTTTGGTGAATATACCTACGAGAACCTAAGGATGAAATTCTCGTACAATGGCAGGCATTGGATGGCCGTGGCGAATGATCGTTTCTGGGTGGATGGAGAAATGAAGCTTGTAGAGGGCTATACCATCTCGGATTTTCTTATTTCAAATAAAGGCGACTATATCTACAAGGCAATGAAGAATGGAGAGGAGGAAAAAGGGGAGACGTTAGTGTTGAATGGTGACATCATTCGTAGGCAAGTGATTGTCGGCCATTTTGACTTTAATGCCGACCAAAAACTGAGGTTCCATTTTATGGCTGGAGGACAATGGTATGTTTATGATGACGGTCTGATCAACAGTGTGACGAAAGAATCGAACTCGGTCTTGTATACTGATGATTTAATCGATAATCTTCCCATAGAAAAGTTCTCGGCTGATGGCATGCACAAATTGTCGTATGTCACAGGCCAAAAAGGCGTTGAAATCGATGGAGTAAGGATGAGGGAATCAGTGCCTTTCCAGGTCATTTACGACAAAGACAAAAAGTGCTTTAGATGGAATGCTATTGAGGTCACCCCAGAGGGGAAGACGGATTTGGTGGTTTATACCTACCAATTGTAAGTATCTTTCGGTTTTTTTTACCAAAAAGCTTCCTATGTCAGAAAAAAGCCGTATCTTCGTGGACTTTTCGAAAACGACAGAATTTTATCAACTAAAACATAAAACATCATGCAAAACATCGATTGGGCAAATTTAACATTCGGTTATTATCCAAC
>LXOW01320265.1_pt6 | contig 76239 bp, 70 predicted proteins | sample 1368591 | NCBI WGS metagenome assembly LXOW01 (sample SAMN04884650, study PRJNA319009) | bovine gut metagenome | isolation source: Cow rumen | host: Bos taurus | place: Italy: Legnaro (PD) | collected 2014-07-09
AGATGTGTATAAGAGACAGGTTTAGTAAATGCATTTGCGAATAGTCTTGATATGTCTAAAATGTTATCTGAACTACCGGAAGGTTGGAACACCTATGCTGGAGAAAGAGGATATAAATTATCTTCTGGACAGAAACAACGTATCAATCTGATCCGTGCATTGATAAATATGGTTTNNGATTACGTCAAATCTGGATGATGCAACCAGAGAGCTCGCGATTAAGCTTATATTCGAAACCTGCAAAAGTACACTCATCGTAGTGTCACATAATCCAGGTTTTGAAGAATTTACAAATGAAAGGATCACGGTATCAAGTGATCATGTTATTACAGGAGGAAAAGATGAAAAATAATAAGACAAATAATACCAAAATGGATATTAAATGTGATGGCACACATTGGAATATCAACAGAGACCACTATCATGAAGGAGCCACCTATGATGGTGGCTTCGATGTTTCTTTAATAGTAAATCATACTCTCTTATTCTCCAGAGAGATGTATGACGTTCAAACTGGAGTACACAGAAAAATAGAAATCAAGTTTCACACTAATGGTAGACTGACGGTTGACCATATTGAAAACGGTGAAATTATTGATCGCCAGAAAAGATATGTCGAGATGCCTATCGATGGCACCCTAACTTTGGTATGTAACAAAGATGACATTTTCCAATGCTATGCATTCTATAGACCTAAATCATTGGAAAATAAGCTTGCAACGTTAAAGCTGAAAAGCATTAAGGCAAAACCAGATAAGTTCTTTATCGTTCAGGACAATCACTGGAAGATCAGAGAAAGTTACTTGAACGAGCAGGGTAAGACTGAAAATATTATTGTTAGCATATTTACCAACGGTGGGGTTCATGTGACAGTCCCTTCCGATGGGTATGTTTATATAGATTTCGATTCTAAGCTACCGCTTGAGAATCGTTATGCCTTGATCAGAAAAGGCAAATATGATAATGGTTTATTGTATTTGAATGGAGGCATGCTCACCGATACCTTAATGAAAGAAATACAGTCGAACCGAGAACCAATAAGATTACAGGTTAACAGCAACAAGGAGGAAAATAAGTAATGATGTTTTTACACAAAAGATTCGACAAACTTGAGGAACCAATTGTAGATCTTGCAAGTGAAATTGGTAAACTCGAGTACATGGGTGAAAAGGATTTAAATGACATTCTAAATGGAGTGTCTTATATTCTTCGAGAAGAATTAGACAAGATCTCAGAGTTCATTGTAAAAATCAATAAGATTTGCTATGAAAGAGACACAGCTGAAGTGGCAAAGAAATTAGACATTTACGATGAACATGATCCACGTAATCAGCAGAACGAGGATTGTGATGAAGAAGACTATGATGACGAAGAAGAGGAATGCTTTGATGAACCCGATGATGAAGAGCTCGGGGTTCCATCACTGGTAGAAGCTGTTGAAATAGACAGCGAATTCGACAGGGATCTCATTGGAGGAAGTTCAATAGTGGATCCTAGCAGTATTATAGGCACTAAAGCATTATGGGGTCCTAGTGATGTTTTAATAGCGAGGTATGAAAAGTTTAGATCCAGAGGCAGCGGAACTAGAAAACTGAATAATCAAGAATTACTCCACCTTTGCTGCTATCTTAAGTATATACTTCAGCAGCATGATGGATCAATAACTTACACAAATGCATTCGCACACTGCGAGGCCTTTAATGAGGCTTACCTTAAAAATAAGCTTAATAGTGCTAATATAAGAGACCTCTTACTGGGGTACACCAATAGTAGAATTTCTAGCGGTTTCTTTACACACAAGATAATCGATAGAAGTCATAAATATATTCTTATTAAGGAGGATTCAGAATAATGAATCAGACAATGAAGAAATTTAAGAAGATCGAAAAGGCAATGTCAAAGCTTGCTGATGCTATTCGTGAGGTTGGTACAGACAACGTGTTCGATGACATCAACATTAAGTCATCACTCCGTCTCCTCAATGGAAAAGATGCCATTGACTGCGCATTCTACCTCAATAACGTAACCATGGCATCACCAATGTTACCACCAATACCACCAAAATATCCAACACCACCAGCACCACTTCGTCCCGATGTTGCTTACAACAATGTCTTCAAAACTGATCGAGATAATGCTGCTGATGAAGCAGCGATTCGCGACATGTCACAGAAGGTATCAGATGCCCTCAAGAACATGAACAATCAGCTTTCTGAAAATGAAAGAAAAATGGCTTATGCGAATAAGTTTGTTGCTATGGTGACAAGCTTACTTCCTGCTGGTCATTTAGAAGGTTCATTAATGCTCATGGGAGACTTGCTCGAAGCTCTTGATTGCGAAGAACTTGACAAGGCTAGAGACCTTATCAGACAGCACTGGGTACTTGACAAGGAAAAGGAAGAACCAGAAACTGATGCTAATACAGATGAAGATGCAGGCGAAACTGATCCTAATGCACCAACAGGTTCATGGGAAGGTTCTGGATATTAATTAACAGCAAATTTTCTATGCTCCCGAGGGTCACTGAGAACAATCTCGGTGACTCTCCAAAAAGGAGAATTCAATGGCAAAATCAAATTATCAGTTAATATCTATTGAGAATGAATATTCTACTAAAAAGGTTATGCTTATAAATCTAAAACCTAATAGAGTTAAATATTCATCGACCGGTAAAAAATTACCAGTTATTGAAAATAGATATTGCTATCAAAAAATGAAAGGACATCGTCGTTATGTCGAATATTATTACATTAACGGAAAAGATTTGTAAAGTAAAGAATATTTCAGCAGATAATATAAGAGCCATAGAGCTTTTATATAACAAGGAAAGAGAAATATCTGCAGTACGGATGAAAACTACTGACGGATTCATAGTGATCTGTCATAATGTGTTCTATGTAGAAAAGAGCACAAAAGTGTTCAATAATATCAGAGAAGCTGTTATATATTATGATAAGCATCAATTTACGATGAAGAGAATAATGCAGCTTACAGGAGCATCACGTTCACATTGCTCCGAGATTATGAAAAGGAAAGAGAAACATGATGAAAAGGAAGATATGTAAAGCTATATCAATGATTGAATTAGTTATGTCGATTATTGGTATCTTTACTGTGATATGTTTAATGATAGGATTCATAAGAATTAATAAGGAGGAAGATTAATATGTCAGCATTAAGTGAAAACTTTCAGAAAACAAAGTTCTTTACTGATTCACTTTCAAAAGAACAAAGAGACACATTACTTTGTTTTGATGAGGTGATCAGAGAATATCGAATCTGTTCACGCAGCGGCCCTGAGATGGAATTTCATGAATTCATCGACTATCTTTATGAACGTCGCGACACACTCAGTGTACTAACCAACCAAGAAATGTGCATGATTGGAAGTGCATTACATTACGATGAAAAGATTATAAATTACATTGTGGATGTATTAAATATGTTTGAAGTGTTTGAGTACAACAAAAGTCAGCCACATTCAAAAAGAATATGGGGAGTAAATGATAATAAAGATGAAATATGAATTTAAAGAAATAAATGTAATCGACCCTGACGTCATTAATGCCGTAGCTAATGCAATCGAAGTTCTTGGTGGCGTTGGCATTCAAAGCATGATCGACGGTCAGCTTTGGGAAGATTTTAAAGAACACGTAGATTCAGTTATCAAAAACAGACAGCCTGCGGATGAAACTGATACACTGGACATTATGCATGAATATCACGTATACATATTCATGCTTGGCAAAACAAAAAGTAATTATTATATTCTCCAGAGAATTATGGATAATTACCAAATTACAGAATTCAGCAAAGACCAGCTTAAACATGGAGATCCAGAGGCATTCGGAGCATTCATTGAGTATATGAAACCATATGCTCATGCTAACTGTTCTATGCTCCTGCCAAAGGAGTTCTTCCAGGGCAAAATCACATTTTAAATGTAAGGGGAGGCCGGGCAAGCCGGCCTCCCCTTACACGTGATTTTTGTTTTTGTAAATTATTCTTTTACCAGTTCTGATTCAGTACCGATGTTTACACGGAAATCTTTCTTGATGATTTCACGTGTAATGTCTTCAGATAAACCATTCCAGTTACCATAGTAATCTGTAATGTCATCATTGAAGAACTGAATTACTTCAGGCTTGAAGAGTACGAAGGTTTGATCGATATCTGCAACAGTTGTTTCGATTACCTTTGAAAAATGAGGATTGCCAGAAAATGCAGTCTTGAAGAGTGTTGCTGCGGAGTCTTCTGATCCATTCTTTACAAGGCACTTAACTGTGATAGTTACGTTACCAAATGTAACTGTTGTATCAAGAAGCTTTTCAAGTGCCATGATCTTGAATGTGTTTGTAGATGCAATGATGACACTCTTTTCGTCTTCATTCCATGATACCTCGAGATCTGGATCATCGTTGAATAAAGCAACGAGTTTCTTGTAGTATGTCATCCATGGTGATGAAATAGCTACGTTCTGTTCTTTTGTGTTTTCCATTGTAAAACCTCTTTTCTTTTTATTTTTTATAACATCAACCGATAGCTATGATGTTATTATCAAATATAGTACCCTTTGGTGATGCACTGAATGCTTTCATGTTGGTGAGCTTGATTGTAGCATCAGCAAATGTTGATAATGAAACACCTTCACGAATACCAACAAAGTCAGTACCATCGTAGTATATTGCTCCAATTGTAATAGGGGTACCATCGGATGTTGATCTATACCAACCAGTTGCATGAGGAATACTTCTCCATGAGTAGTTGGTAAAGTTTTGAGTAGTAAATTCGGCTGCGAGTGCATTAAACATTTCTTGAGTATCACCTTGGAATGATGTTTCTGAAGTTGTAAACAGATCGAATCCAATGTAATAATATCCCTTTCTGTAGAGATATATTCTATGCAAGTATTTCGTTGCACCACCGCCGCCAATTGTTGCGGTATACTGAGCAACTGGTGCATTACAGCCCAAAGCTTCACAAATCAAACGATACATGATGTAGTGACCATCATTATTCGGATGAATGTGAAATGGATATGATTGACCGCCGACAGATGTTGTTTCTGTCTGGTTGAACAGCTTATCAAACTTATCCGAATCATAATTACAGTATTTGAGTAATCCTTCATAAAGGTTAATCATTTCCATATTATGATCTACTGCCCATTTTGCGATAATACGTTCAACAGCATCCATTGTTGCAACATATTTCGCGGTGATTCCTTCATTTATCAATGTTTCTGCAGTACAGCACATTGGGATGAACTTAGCACCCATACTCTTAGCACGGTTATACATCGTAGTGTAGTCACCATATAATGCATTCATGTATTCTTGACTCTGACGGTTGTTTGTACCGAACATCGCAATCGCAATCCTTGTACCAGATGGCAATGCAGTTTCAAGATTTGATACGGCATCTGAACTCTTCCATCCAGATACACCAGTATTTACTACTGTGACATATTGATATTTGGATTCGATAAATGCTTCTAACAAAGCAGCCCAAGATTTACCAGGATCTGCAGAGTAACCATTTGTGATTGAGTCACCCATGAGTGTGATCTGAACTGGATTTGCTTGTGTAGCTCCTTCAAGAATATCGATAATATTTGTTGACTGTTTTGGTGGCATTACTGCAGTACCATCAAGTCGTTCGATATCAGCAGCATTATGACCAGAGCATTCAGCTGCAGTTTCGCCGACTTTAACAAATGAAATCTTTGACCAGTCAATTTGATTGAATTCTACACCGACACCTGGATAGAATCGCATTTGACATTGAGTTTCATTTGATGCTGCGGTAAAGGCAACTCTTGTATCACCGCCACCATGACCTATTTCACTACGAGTATTAGAACCATTTGAATCTTTTGGCTGTACACCTACCCAAGTGTATGAAGTACAATCGAATACGTAATCACAGCCTGGATCGATTTTTGCTTCGAAGAAAACGTCGTTTCCTTCACGGTGTGCATACTTTGGTACATAACGTTGTACGATACCACCTGCTGCGCCATCCATACCATTGGTTACTGTAAATGTGGATGTAGTAGAATCGGTATAAGTAATTGTATACGTATCTACCAATCCTGAAGTACCAGTCTTAGTAATTGATACAATTCCTCGTCCATCATCACCATCTGTACCATCATTACCGTCTTGACCTGCTGGACCTTGTTGTCCATCAGCACCATTCGTAACTGTGAATGTGTCGGTATCTCCGTTTGTGTATGTAATGGTGTATGTATCCACCAATCCAGCTGTAGCTGTTTTAGTAACACCAGAAATACCATTACCTGTAGCACCAGTTTGACCATCGGTACCATCAGCACCGTTGGTTACTGTAAATGTCGTTGATGTACCATTTGTGAATGCAATTGTGTAAGTATCAACCAAACCGGCTGTATCAGTTTTTGTGATTGATGAAATACCAACACCGTCATTACCATCGTTACCATCTTGACCATCAGTACCATCAGCACCGTTGGTTACTGTAAATGTTTCAGTGTCACCCGATGTGTATGTAATAGTGTATGTATCGATAAGACCAGATGTTCCCGTCTTTGAAATTGATGCGATGCCGTTACCAGTTGCACCATCCTGGCCATCCTGACCATCTTGTCCATCCTGACCATTAGCTCCATTAGTTATGGTAAATGTATCAGTTTCACCATTACTATATGAGATTGTGTAAGTATCTGTTAAACCTGAAGTAGAAGTCTTTTCAATGTTAGTGATACCCACACCATCGTTACCATTTGAACCATTCTGTCCATTAGTAACAGTAAATGTTGTAGATGTTCCGTCAGTAAATGCAATAGTGTATGTATCAATTAATCCGGCTGTAGAAGTCTTTGTAATTGATGAAATACCATTACCATCGTTACCATCATTACCGTCGTTACCATCGGAACCATCTGCACCGTTAGTTACTTCGAATGTTGATGGATTGCCTGTTGTATATGCGATGGTGTATGTATCAACCAAACCAGTAGTAGATGTCTTTTGGATAGATATAATACCTCGACCATCTTCACCATCATTACCATCATTACCATCTTGACCAGCAGGACCTTGTTGACCATCTGCACCATTTGTGATGTTAAATGTCTGAGTAGTAGAGTCAGTATAAGTGATAGTATAAGTATCTGTTAAGCCGACTGTACCGCTCTTTTCGATCTTTGAAATACCTCGACCATCTTTACCATCTTTACCGTCAGTACCAGCTGGGCCCTGCGGGCCTTCTGCGCCATCCTGACCATCATGTCCATCTTGACCATTAGTCACTGTAAATGTTGAAGATGTTCCATTTGAGAATGAAATTGTGTAGGTATCTACTAAACCAGCTGTTCCAGTCTTTGTGATACCGGTAATACCAACACCGTCTTCACCATCTTGTCCATCCTGTCCATCAGTACCATTGGTGCCGTTAGCACCATTCGTAACTGTGAATGTTGAAACAGTTTGGTCTGTATATAAGATAGAGTATGTATCAACGAGTCCTTCAGTTCCTGTCTTAGTGATAGAAACGATACCACGGCCATCTTCTCCGCCGCCTCCGCCTCCACCACCTTCTCCATCTTTACCATTCGTAACGGAGAATGTTGATGTAGTTTCGTCTGTGTAAAGGATAGTATATGTATCAACCAAGCCAAGTGTACCTGTCTTAGTGATGGAAACAATACCTCTACCATCCTGACCATCTTCACCATCCTGACCATCTTGTCCATCTGTACCAGCCGGTCCTTGTGGTCCTTCAGGTCCCTGCTCACCATCTTTACCGTCCTTACCATCTTGACCATTCTGGCCATCAGTACCATTTTGGCCATTTGTAACAGTAAATGTCATAGTGGTATCGTCAGTAAATGTGATGGTATATGTATCAACCAAGCCAGATGTTCCTGTCTTAGCAACTGATTTAATTCCTTTACCGTCAGTACCAGCTGGGCCCTGCGGGCCTTCTGCGCCATCCTGACCATCAGCTCCGTCTTCACCCTTCGGACCTTGTGGACCTTGAGCACCATTTGTGACAGAGAATGTAGATGTTGTGCCATCTGTGTAGAGAATAGTGTATGTATCAACAAGTCCTTCAGTATCAGTCTTTGTGATGGAAACGATACCTCTACCGTCTTCTCCACCACCTCCGCCACCACCGGAGCCGTCTTTACCGTTTGTGACAGTATAAGTTGATGTAGTTCCATCGGTATATGCGATGGTGTATGTATCAACCAAGCCAAGTGTACCTGTCTTAGTGATGGAAACAATACCTCTACCATCCTGACCATCTTCACCATCATCACCCTTTGGTCCTTGAGGGCCTGTTGCACCAGTAGGTCCCTGAGCACCATCTGCACCTGCCAGGCCTTGTGGGCCTTGTTCACCATCTTCACCTTTTGGGCCTTGTGGGCCAGTTGCACCTGGAGCTCCATTTGTAACTTCATAAGTTGATTCAGTACCATCGGTGTAGAGGATTGTGTAGGTATCTACCAATCCGGAGGTGGATGTCTTTTCGATGGATACGATGCCTCGTCCATCTTCTCCACCACCGCCACCTCCACCGCCATCTGCAGCATTGATGCGGATTGTACCATGCACTTGGTCTGCTACGAGTGTTACGTTATCACCTGCTACAAGACCGATTTGTGATGTACCAGGTAATGGTGCTAATTCTGTTTGTCTTGTTCCATTAATAACATTAATAGCATTAATAATGTTTATTAATGTAGAACCATCACCAGAGAATTTCTGTGCCATGAGCACACCAGTAAATGGATTAAATCTGAGATTTGCACTCTTCTTAACACCTGCAATTTCTTCAGAATCATTAGCTACGTTAGATAATAATACACGAAGATTATTATTCTGAACCGTATTAACTTGCTGAACATTCTGGTCAGATTCTTGTGGAAGATTATCAAGAAGCTGTTTAACAAGACCTGATGTTGGATAATGATTATTGTCATCTGTAAGTGACTCAGAATCTTTGATACCAGTAAGCTTCTTATCTAACTCAGTTCTGAATAATTTAGTTGAAGGAATCTTTGTATCTGTCGGATTAACCGGCATTGTAGCATCAATGTTAGCAAACTTCAAACGAAGATCAAGAGCTTTCTGAACTTTACCAAAAGCTGTATTGATAGTATCTGTTTCTAAGATACCTGCTTCTGCAATAGCTTTTGTATAACCTGCTAAAGTGATATCAGCACCATCAAGAACTACATCAGCTGTCAATTGTTTATTGTTGATAGATGCTGATGTATTGACTTTATTCAATAAAGCATTGTAAACTGCTAACAAAGTAACAAGCTTATCACCGTCTGCTTGAGATGGTGTTTGAAACGGAATGATTGTTATTACATCACGTAAAGCTGCGGTATTCAATCCCTTTGGTTTTGCAAATGTTACTTCATCAGATACAACTCCTTGAAGTGAAACTACTTTCTTTATGATCTTAATAAAACCATCTTTATCTCCTGCAGTAGTTTCATCTGCAGCTGTTGGTGTTTCAACTGAGAATACACCTGTGTTAGTGATTATTTTTGGAGATGAATAAGTACCCATACCGCGGATGTTGATACCTTCACCAGGAGTCATAATGGTAGCTTCTCCACCACCGCCTCCTCCGCCTTCTTGGAAGATCTCTATCCAACGTTTGGTTTTACCCAATGACTTGGATAATGATTCACCAGATTCCAGATTTGGAAGATCTTTTTCAGGATCTATATTGCCTGGAGTATATTGCGAATAATCAGTAAACTCGGTTTTTATAACAGTACCATTGGTATTTTTATTTTCATCAGCCATATTTATTACCTCCTTATATTATAAAATTTATTGGTTAAATGTCTCGATGGACATTGATTCACCTTATGGAATGGTAATTAAAATACATTAAGATGGGCCCTTTGTGGGCCCATCTATGCACTTGATATTCACTTATAAATACTGCTTTTCTCTTATAAAATAATCACCGGAATGCACGAAACTTTGACGTTATCCAGCCTGTAGATATGCTACAGCGAACCGATAACAAAACAGTGCAGTTTCATTTCATTACCCAACTGAATCTAAAGCTAACGAGTGTACATCTCGCTCCGGGTTACATTCCATTGGTGATTCTCACTTCATGATCAAATAAGTAAATACCGGTTACATTTACTTACCGTCATGAGCGGTTGGGCCACAGAGTCTTCCTTTTAGCAGTTTTACGCTTGTTCAATTGACGTGCTCCGTTTAGGTTTTGTAGGGACAATTTTTGGCTAATTTCTCGGGCTCACCCACTGCTAACCATACCACGATTATATATTATGTACGTAAATAAATAAAAAATATAAGATTATAAACCTCCCCCTATTCGGGGGAGATAGTATAATCTCATCTAAGAAAGAGTGTAAAGTCACTTTCAATTACACGAAATCTATTTACCGGGAGTGAGATTTGATCACGATCTCCAACTTACCCAGCCTCTATGCCTCGGTTTCATTAAATGCTCGCATGGATCAAAGCCAGTTGTACGTATCAACTGTCAAGCTGTAATTTACTTATGACTCATCATTTATGCACCCCTTTAATAGGGGAAGAATACAGAACCTACTAGTCGGCCCGGGAATCCTGCCAGGACTTAGTCCAGCTACCTCTGTCAGCATCTTTCAGCCTGATATCACTACATAAATGTTTTGGATCAACGAGCTTCCCATGGATAATTTACGGGTGTTCACTTTGCCGTACTCGTTTCAGGTCTAACCTTGTCTGATGCTTTGTGATCCTACGAGGCGCATCAACTATCTACCATACCTCATTACATATAGTATTTATATGCTTATGTTTTTATTATGAAGATAATTCGTCACGAACTTGTTTAAGATGTTCCAGAAGACCATTTACTTGCTTAATAGCCTCATCACATGCAAGTACTGAGACTGGCAGACCTTTTATACTTTGCATTACAAAAGCTTCAACACCAATCTGTCTGAAACGATGAAGAATAGCTTCGAGTAGCTGACGATTTCTTCCACCATAACAATTTGCATATGGAGAGAGTTCAAAGATTACAAAATCACCTTTTGTTCCAGTATGTGCATCTTCACACAGCTGAAGAATTTCAGTTACTTGTTTCTTTAACTGTTTCTTGTTCTGTCTCTTATTCAATGAGATCAACCTCCATTGGAATTCTATTATAATCAAAACGTTCAAATGAGAACTCGGCTTTAGGTATTAATCGTATGAGTGTATGATATTCATTGGTATCCGCTGATTTAGATAAAAACACCGGTACATCTGTATCTTTGAGATTGCCTAAAATGATATTAAAAGGTATTTCTTCTAATTTAGATGGATCTATTTCCCAATCAACAATACCATCTAACATTTTCGCTCCAACTTTTGAACATTGGATACATATCTGCATACTATCACTTTCGAGTTCTTCTTTAGTTTGTTTAACTAAATTAAGAAACTTTTCTTTTGTTATACCATCCATGATACACCTCATGATCGAATAGTTTCAATGATTCCAATGATCAATGCCAAGCCCATGAAAAGATATACTGCTATCGCAACTGCAGTTCCAATAGCATCATGCATACGATCTTCTTTATCCATCTTTTCACGTTCTTCTTTAGTAGCATAATTGGTATAGTAATAGTCACGTGCAGCTGATGATACTATACCATTATCGGAATGCATTGCTTCGATGCATTGAAGTTTCTTTAATTCTTCATCTTCGTTATTCATTCCTGGGAAAACTTCTCACTTTAACTGATGATGTTGCTGCCACTCTGTTTTCTTGTTTTATTTTCTCTTCAGTTTCATTATCAAATTCTATTTCCTGATGTTCGAATTTCTTATAAGCATCAAGATAAAGTTTTTTCTTATCTCCATCATATGTGCATTCATAATACATGCCATCTTTGAGAGATGTTGAGATAAGAGCTTTCCAGTTCTGAAGAGTCTTGCATGTCCATACTGTATAAACTGTATCTTCATTAAATGGGAATTCGATTTTATCTGATTTATCGAGATGATTCCATGCATACTTCCACACTTCAAATCTCATACGATTAAACATTCCCTTTGGAATTATAGAAAATCCAATTGGAATTTCTTCAATCAGAGGTGGTGCTGTAGCTGTGATCTTTATTGTTTTAACCAATGGATCAACTACAGCTTTCAATTCTTCATCTTCTGGTGGAAGCTGAGTAATTCCTTTCATTGAAAATGATTGATCAACCGCTGTTACTGGCTGAGGCTGACCGAGAATAACATCACCTGTTAATTGATCTTGTTTAATGCCTACAGCTGTTTCATCATGAACTACCTTTCTTATTGGTTTACCAACAAGATTGCAGAATAAGTTATTTTCACCATCAGTTAGCATCTTCATCTTCTCCTTCTGTAAATACTATTCTTGATTCTATATAATCACGATCCTGTGAGAATATTGGGATCTCATTATCAATAATCCATACACCTGATGAATTCTTGATACAGCATGATCCACGCTTTTGATAAGTTGTTAAATCATTCCAATTAACACCCTTTTCTGTAAACATTTTATCTTGTAATTTCTTGGTATTAATACCTTCCATTTGTTTCTGAGAATAAAGTGACTGTGCTAATCCAAGGATTGAATTACGTGTTGCATCACGCTGTCTCCAGATCATATAGTTACAAACTTCTTCTTTTGAGATTGTGAAACAACGTGAATCGAAGAGAGCACCCTGATTTATTTTACCCATTAAAAATTCGGTTTTCTCATTAAATGTATTATCATTCTCACCAAATAAGTCAGCTGCTATATTACCAAGAACATGATTAAATACATATGTCGCTAAAGATGCCGAGATAGAAACAATCTTCTGTACATTGTATCCAAACCATGCATCTGTTTCAAGTCTCTGGTAATCACAAAGAATGAGTGAAATCTCATCAGACTGTGTATAACCAAGTACACAACCTTGTACGTTTTCACAAACATACTGCATGGTTGTTTCCATACAAGTCTGAATGATTGAATCAAATGGTTTATCAAATCCACGTGTAAATGAGTGGAATGCTTTACCATCAATTCTGATGATTACTGGTGTTCTTCGCATAAGAAAGTTTTTTGGGATAGCTTCATAAGCTTTCATTCTATCCCCTAATGCTGTTTTGTCCATGATAATTACTCCTTTATTATGAAATATTTATATAACCAATATCTCCTTCTTTATTTTAATATAGTTTACGTGATATGAATAATATAAATAGACCACCCCAAATGGGGTGGCCCAAATATATTAAAGGAGTAATTAAGGAAATAGTGTTTACTATCTAGATAGCTTCGATTAATGCTTTCCAAGTCTTAGCTCCACATATTCCATCAACAATGAGATTGTTGCTTCTCTGGAAGTCTTCAAGAGCATCCTTGGTCTGTGAACCGTAGATACCATCTACTTCGAGATTGTATCCTACATCAACAAGGAGATTCTGCATTGTTTCTGTTGATGGAGTTCTCATGCCGAATCTAATTACTTCAAGTTCGAGAGTACACTTAGTGATTGAAGGTACTGGCGGGATGTCATCCTTTTTAGGTGTTGGGTTATCAGCATCTTCACCGATGAATCTCATCCAATATTCGATCGTTGGATTGTTATTACTCATTGTCTGGCGAGTTACACGGAATGAGTCAGAACCATTACCATTTACATAAGTAATTTCTCCATCCTCATAATCTGTAACGATACCAACATGGTCGAGAGGAAGTTCTTCCTCTTTATGATCCCAGTCAAAGAAAAGGATATCACCTGGGATTGGATGATTGTCATCTGGTTCATCCCATTCTGCAGAAGCTTTCATCTTTCTCTGCATACGTGTACATGAAAGATCGTACATTGTGATACCTACGTATCTAAGTACTTCAGAAACATAGTTTGCACACCAAGCAAATGTACCTGGCATACCGAGTTGATTACGATTGAGACCAACTGTTGCATTGGCACGATTTATAATTTCTTGAACTTTACTCATAATATTACTCTCCTTTCATGGAAGTATTTATTTAATACTTTGTGAAAATAATATTAATCTGCTGCGTTATAAATGTCTACGGATTCTTTATCTTTTTCATCCCAAACTTCATCAAAAATCTTTTCAGATTCTTCCTCAGAATATTCAGAACACTGATTTATTTGATCACAGAGATCTTCTTGTTTAGAACAATATAATGATTTCGTCGCGATCCCTGGTTCAACAAATTTAGAATGTGAACATGTATTACATTTATTATGATTGATATTTCCAATCATAATTTGTTTTGAATTATTTCCACTTATTTGAATATGATTATGTGTAGCTCGTCCCATCCAATAACCAATACATGCTCCACCGATTCCAGCAAATATTAATCCACCAAAAAATCCAAGAATATTATCCATATTATCATCTCCAAAAAATAAAATAATAAAGAAAGTATCAGCTCCCATAAAGGGAGCCGATGTTTCTTACGTGGTCTGTGCTAGCCTTTTATTCGGCGCTAGTCAACCTTTTGGCTCGGTATGTTATCCCACGCGGCTTTTTCCGAGGCTCGCCATATGCTAATCATTAAAGCGATCGTTCCCTATTGGGTAATCTGCTAAAATGATTGTGGCCTTTGGTTTTTTAATCTTCCGTTTCTACTAACTCAAAATATCGCTTAAAATCATTTGGACGAACTTGTATAGTATATGGAAATTTAGTGTTAATTTTAGTAAGCCTATACAGCTTCTTTTTAGCTGTTGGCTCAGCATATAGCTCAAATAAGTCACCAACTTTAGCATGCTCTTTTGTTGGTGTATTTACCTTAAACCAGGTTTCAGACATCCCAAATTCTTCAGTAACTCTATATATCTTGCCCATTTTATGTGTTTCACCAGTACACTCAAAGTTTACTGTATCTCTTGTACTTTCCGTCTTGTTGACAAACGGAAAAGATGTTTTGATTGATGATACAGTTGGAGTGAACTCGTACTTCTTATCATCCATATTAGTTCTCCCGTATTCCTTTTGGTTTAATGGAATTCTAATTCGAAACGATATTTTTGTTTTACATCGGGATACTTTTCATGATCTACCTCAGAAGCAAACATATCATATGGTCTTGCATATACTTTGAAATTACCATACATTGCTTGATAAATAACAAGCTTTTCATGTGTTTCTGTATGTTCTGCAATTTCAAGAGTATAATACAGATTGCCTTTGAAATGTCTGTATAGTCTCTTCGGTAAAATTTCCCGAGTATTTTCTTCTGCCATATTTAAGTCCTTCCTCAACACAATACTTTGATTATACCGTCTTCTTTATCAAGATCATCAATATCATCTTCATCAAGATAAATTGGTTGATCTAATAATGGTGATTCTTCTATTATTGGTTTAGGTTTCTCCATTTCATATTCAAAATCCAAAAACTTTATTCCAATTATAGATACAAAGAATCCAGTAAATGATAATCCGGCAAATAATAGATTTTCAGCCATAACGAAAATGATGCCTAGTGTCAGATATACTGCACAGAATGAAGCACCCATGTGATATATGAGTGCTTCTTTATCTGCTATTATACCATTTACTTTAGATTTTAATAATTCGACTTCTTTGCTTTTCATGATTCTTCAGAAACCACTTCAGCATCGACAGTCGGAGTTGCATCATCCTCTTCGTTAGCTTCTTCGATGTTTTCTTCTACGTCGTTTTCGTCTTCTTCAGTTTCTTCGATCTTGTAAGCTGGAGTATCGATGTAGTATCTGTGTTCCATATTCGGTACGGCGTTTCTAACCATTCTGAGGAAGAAGTCAAGACCATTTTCATCTTCTTCAAAGATAATAATATCAACCGGATTTATCTTTAAAGCATCTTCAAGGATCTTTGTGAATTCAAGTGAAGATGAAGAGGTAATCTGTGGGAATGCAAGTGCGATGCGAGTATCATCATCGATCTTTGCAAGTTCCTTGATACGTGGCATATCGAATATGATTCTTGACTTAGGTGAAATGTTCTGTACAGTCTTTTCGATACTATTGATTGTAGAAACGTAAAGAACTGATACTGTCTTTGGTACAAACATTGTGTATCTGATTTCTTCCTCATCATTAAGTTCGATGGTTGTTGAATCATCGGAACCCTTTGCATTGATATAGAAGAATTCAATTGGAGCTATTGAATCCTTGTTATTAGTTACATATGTAACGATTTCATCTTCAATGTATTCAATAAATGGAACAAAGATGTTCGCATTTACCATTGTGATTACTGAGATGATTGCGGATACAACTGATGATGCCTTTGATTCAGTTGTAATACCTGTGCGAGCTGAGAGCATACCGAATGTGATGAACTGTTCTTCTCTGCGTTCACCATCATTGAGTGACTCCATAAACTTGTTTACCTTTTCTTCGATCGCTGTGTTATAGAATATAATCTTTGCCATTTTAAATGTCCTCCTTATGGATATTATAATTAATTATGATTAATAAATAAGTATAATGTAAAATAATGATATAAAATACCACCCCATGAAGGGGTGGTAAATATATCATGTGTATGAATATTGTGAAAATAGAGAAGACTATTAACCGTTATTCGGAGGGATTTCCTCTTCATCCTTGATCGCAATTCCAGCTTCTTCAATGAGATCGTAAACTGCTGTAAATACAGCATTTACTTCGCTTCTCATTGAACGTGGAATTGAGTAGTATGATTCATTGATTGCAACTTCGTTTGATTGGAGATACTCAACTGTGAGGTGAGCGATTCTGTCTGCAACAGGTCCAATGTTATCAACTGTGATACCGAATACTGGGCTATCATTGTCATAGCAGATAACTGTGTATCTGTAGTTGGCATTTCTAGCTGATAAGAGTGTGAATGAGTTTGGTGACTGAAGAGTTCCTGTATGAGATGTCTCTTCTTCGCATGCTGTAAGTCCAATGTCAAACAATGTATTGTATAACTGAACTTTTGTGATCTGTGTATTCATTCTGTTCTGAATATCTGCATTCATGGATATTCTCCATCCTTTCTATAATTAAATTTTCGGGTTGCTTATATAAGCAATTTATTCATGTGTACGCATTAATCCAACTTTGTCTCAGTTTTATTCTGAACTTTTTCATATTCCATCTTCTTATATTCTTCAATAGCTGCTGTAGCATCGAGAACTGGATTAATACGAGAATAGTCAGTTGTATCAATGATTGGATAGATTGGAAAATCTGGATATTGTGAAATATCTACCATCTCATTGAGCTGAGACTGATACTCCGATGGGAGTTGTTGGAAATAATTGATTGATGCAACAATATCTGCACTATCAATAGTTTCGATATACTGCTTAAGCAAGTTGTAATAACATGTGTTATATGTAATCCAACAGTTTGCTTTGTCATCGATACCGAGTATTTCTTGTTCTGTGTAGATACGAGCTGGTTCACCATCTGCATGGTATATCAATGGTTGATGATTTGGTCTTTGTGCTTCAAATGCCAAACGTGAAATATTAATCTGATCATCTGTATCAAGTGTATAATGATCATCTTCATATTCAATTCCAGCTACAATCATTGCATGACATGTCTGTGACATGACTTTGAGTTTTTCTGTTCGATATGCTTCTATTTGAGCATTTCTCATTGCTACACCATCGAGTCGGGTGAACTGTAATCCATCGTATGAATACGCTGATAGATTTGGAATCACTTCTTCTGGAAGCATTTCTAATTCCATTGGATATACATGTTCACCTTCATTTGCTGTTGGTGCAGTCATAATTGATAACTCAAATATTATATTATTTTTATCTGTTCTAATATAAAACATGGTTGATTATCCCTCACAATATCCTGTAACATTATAGATTATAAGATTTGCATCACAGTTAAATGACATTTGTGCACTGTTATTTACATATACACCGATAGTTTTACAAGCATTATATGTACCTGGTGCACCACCACCTGGATTTACTGCAAACACACCACTCATCCAGTTATTATTATATGATGACACAATAGTTTCACAATATCCAGCTGGGTTTCCGCTATAATAAAAACGGATAGCGACAAATCCAAATGGAGAAACGGTATCTGTCAATGTGATTGTTGTTTTTTCTTTACCTGAGGTAATTGTTGTTGATCCGCTAAATAATAATTGCGAACGAACAATTTGACGTCCTCCGATATAACCGAGTGCCGTTCCAGAAGCTTTACTGATTTCAAAGTCTGGATTCGTTAATGATATCATTTGATTATATGTGGATGAAGACATATCAATACCAGCATGCCATCTTAATCTGGTAACAGTATTTTTAGCCCACATTGCAATACATTCATTTCCGACAGTATCATACCCTATACCAGCATAATAGCCGGAATGATTTGGACGCAATTTAATACTATATCCCTCCGGTATTGTTATATGTCCTCCGGATTGTAAATTACCTTTGACAGTTGTATCGCCGGTTGAATATGCAATTGTCATCATATCAAACCAATCGGTATTAACATCGCTTTCTACATTAGATTGAATTTTGAAATCGCCAGCGAGATTAATTATACGATAATCTGTATAATAATCGCTGGAAGATCCTCGCTGTAATACAATACCTGCATTTGTATGATTTGAAGAAACTATATAAAGATATGGTTCTGTACCATAAATAGTTGTAACAGCAGTAGATGGCTCTATCTTAAGCAATGGTATTGCATATGAGCCACCGATATATGTGTATTGCAATGCATTATCAACACCATAAAAACCTATAGAAGAAACTAATGTATTTTGTGAATTATACATATCAATGCCATCTGCCCAGCCTCCAGATCTTGAATTATACATCGCAATTCCGGAATAATCCATTATTAAGCGACCACTACCATTATTGATTATATTATATCCTCTAGCTTCTATTTTTGCCTCAGATGTAAAATAAATCTGACGGTAATATGATGGATTAGCTCCGCTATCATAAACGCTTTTTGGTATGAAATTAAAATACAAATTATCACCATTATGGTTACCACAGCACCAAGATCCATCTGAGTTGGTTCTACATCCCCAAATTGGTAAATAATTGGCAGTTTTATCAGTTTGATATACCATCGCCGCATTACGATCATTCCACCATGATGATGCAGAACCGCCATGACGAAGTGTACCACTGTTAATATTATTAAATACCAAATTCGCTAATTTACCAACTGATGTATTATTACCTGCACCATTACCATTACCAAACCATATAGAATCAATATATTTTGAACCAGTGGCATCTTCAGTAGAACCATCACTCCAACGATAGAAAAACCAAATATTTGAATAAGATGCTGATACTTTAGAACAATTCACTTCATTATCATGAGTGAGTCTTAATGATAATGATGATAATGCATCACCACCAGCAGTAGTTGATCCAGCATATGAATGAGTATGGCTAGATGGAGCAGCACCAATTCCATTAGGTGTAACATAAGAACCATAATTGAATTCATCGAGTATACGCACCCAACCATTGTTTCTATTTGCATTTGCAATTGATCCGGATACTATTCGTTTATAATAGAATGCATCTGCATGGAAACATATTGCAAGATCAACATAATATCCATTACTATTTCCATGGTTCAACATTATATGATGATACCAGTCATTTGATGGATTATATGCTGTAGAAGCTGATACAGTACCATTACCTGAAAGATCAAACCATTGTAATTGTGAAGCACCATATGATATCGTACTATTTTTAACAATTCTACCATGATCGTGAGATGCTGCTGCAGCTCCGATTTCTGATAAACTCCAGCTTACATTTCCGGAACCATTAACTGATTTACCAGTTGAACCGATTGTCAATGTTCTTGCAGTAGTCCATATATCTGCTTTAGCAGCTGTACCACTGAATTTACCATTAGTATCAATATATGACTTTGTCGTACCATTATATGCAAAATCAATTCGTGTATTTGTATCATCACCAATATCAAATACGAGTCTGCCTGCATCAGAAGCATCAACACGATAATATATTTTAGCCCAGTCAGTTGATCCTGACCAATATAATTGATTACTTGATGCCGGATAAGATGTGCTTGTAACACCGGTGAATGTAATATTACCAGTCATTGTTCCACCAGAAAGTGGAAGATATGAATGAGTATGATTATTATCTCCAACTAAAGCAAATGTGCCAGCTGAAGATGGTAATGTTAAATTGATATTAGCTGAATTTGAACCAGGGAATATTTCAGCATATTTACCATTTGCATTATACAATGTCAAGTGACCCGAAGCATTATTTGCTGATGATTTAGCTGTCGCATTACCCAGAACTAATTCAACAAGACCTTCAGTGTTAGCAGCACCAAGGAAGTAATTTACTCTAATATCATCTGTTTTTCTTAATGAGTTAACTTCAGAAATAGTTGGGTCTGCAGCAAATAATATAGCATATGATACATTTGTCGTATATGAATCCGTGCTGAAATAATTACATACACAGTTACTTGCTTCTGATGCTCTACCACTTAAAGAACCATATACTGTGTCGATATATGCATAACTAAAATACCATGAAGATGTACCAATTCCACAATGTCCTGATCCTGCACCACCAGATTGATATGGAATGATGCCTTGTGTTGTAGTACGTATCCAGTCATTAGTAGCACCCGATGGTGATGCCATACCCCAATAATTATTTGCATTAACAGCTCCCAAATAATTAGAATGTGTATGTGAAGCAGCAGCTGCACCCAATCCAGATAAAGTGATGTAACTACTATAATTTACATTATCAAGTAACATTCTCCATGATTTTTTATCAGTATCCCAACCTGTTCGATATTGCATACCATTTGATGCATATCCACTCGAATTAGTTGAATTATGATTCGCATATAAATCAAGTCTACCATTTGTACCAGCCAGAGAAGCAACAAGTCCCCATCCATATTTTTTTAATGTCATTCCATCCGGATATGCATTATTATAGTCCTTTATTGCAAAATATGACCATTCAGTATTAGCACCGTCTGTTCCAGTTGCTGTAACTTTATGATTATGACTGGATAATGAAAATGTTGATCCTTTAGTAACAGTAATGGCACCACCTGAATATGATACCGCTGTAACAGCATTACCACTACCGGAGGTAGAAGATGTAATTTTGCCCTTAATATAATTCCATAATTTAGATACAGGTCTTCTATGATATGATGTAGAAGTTGTACCACCACCTGCAATTTGTGATACATAATAATCATCATCAACTGGATCTGAATCGCCCACACTTAATAAATTAATAGCAGCAGATAAACCGACATCTGTATTTGGAATATAATTATGTGTATGACCATTCAATGAAACTGCAGTTCCATTATACCACAATCTTGTTTTTGAGATATATAAGCCAACCTCACAACTCCATGGTGTTGAAGATGTATGATATGGAAGAAGAATAATAGCACCATCTGTATCACCTGTATTATGATGACCAATTGATGGTCCATAATTTCCAGGATTTGTTCCACCTTTCCACCATTGAACCAAATCGGTATAGTTTGAAGTAGTATTTTGTGTTTGAATAATATATTGAGATGGACCTATGCGGAAATTACCACCGGTATCTAATATAACTTCTTTTCTGTTAGCATATGTATCTGTATTTGTAACAAATACGATATCACCATCAGCAGCTAAATATAAACGTTCTTGTTCACTTGATGCACAACTGTCATAGTCATTTGAATATAATGTAGATGGAGATTCACCAGCACCAACAATCATATTTCCGCCACTTTCAATTCTCATGACACTACCAGTAGTAGTCAATGGATTAACCACAATACCAGTTGCAGTATATGCTTTATTAGATGCACTTAATTGGAAGCTTAATTGTGCATAGCCACTTCCAGCTGTAAATATATTAACTCTGTTATTTGTACCTGGAGAATAGAATTCTATGCAATTTGTTGTCCATTGATCTATTCTGTAACCCAATGATGTACTTGCATTACTTGTATGGAAATCAAGATATCTACCAATATCCATAACACCATCTGAACGAACATATGGTACTGTGCTGAAATATGCTCCTGATGCAACTTGTTTACAAGCTACAGGAACACCACCTGAGAAGTATACTGGAGATACATTACTTCCTGCATTAGTATTTAATTTATTCGCAGATGTAGCAGCACCACCAGCAGAAGATGATCCAGCATAATTATGTGTATGATTATTATCACCAACTAATGCAAGTGTACCTGTGCTCGCCGGAAGATATAAATTATAATCTGCTGTAGCTGAAGCATTTGGATATATTTCAGCCCATTTACCATTTGAATTGTATAATGTTAAATGACCGGATGAATTTCCTGCCGATGATTTAGCTACAGAATTTCCTATAATTAATTCAGTAATACCTTCGGTATTGGCTGCACCAACAAAGTGATTTATTTTAATAGAATTAGATTTTCTTAAAGTATTATCTTCAGTGATTGATGGGTCTGCAACAAATACTATACCATATGTTCCCTTCGAAGATGGATCTGTTACAAGCACATAGCTATTATCAGCATAAACAGCTCTGCCATGCAATGTTCCATATATATTGTCTATAAATGCACTATCAAAATACCAAGCAGATGTACCAAGACTACTATGACCTGATCCAGCTCCACCTGATTGATATGGAATAATACCATATGACGTGGTTCTAATCCACGCATCAGATTCATTGTTAGGTGTAGTCATGCCCCAGTATGATCCATCCGAATTAGCACCCATTCTATCATCTTTCCATGCAAGTTGTTTCCATGGAGATGAAGTTGTTAATGCTGAACCTAATGCATATCTATAATAAATATTTCCATCACTACTGAATCCGAGTTGCGAATCATATTCACCATCGTGTCTATTGAACTGAAGAATTGCATTTGCATTATTTACCTTTGGCATATTACCAGTGGAATTATCAACGTTATAAAACATTGTAAATATACCAGTTCCAACTGTTGATGTTGGTACAGCTGCATCATGCTTTTGTGTACCTGTTATACATGAATGAGTATGAGATGCTGCAGCATATGCTGATGAATTGGTGTATGCAGCGCTACCTAAACCTTTAACGGATACATTATATGCTGAACCCGAGGATGGTGCGACCTTAATTTGACCATTATTATCACCGGTTTCAATTGTATACGTTACAGCTGTACCTGTAGGAGTTGTAAATACATATGTAGATCCACCAGCTGTTATCTGATACTTTGTATTGTTTAACAAAGTAATTGAAGATGTCCCTGAACTTGCTTCGATCTTCAATGTATGAGTATGACCAGATGCAGCATATGCAGATGAGTTTGTATATGCTGCACTACCTAAACCTTTAACGGATACATTATATGCATCTCCAACAGATGGAGTTATTTTAATTTGACCATTTGAATCGCCCGTTGCAACTGTATAAGTTGTATTGGTGTCAGCAGGAGTTGTGAATATGTATGTGCTACCACCAGCAGTCAATTGATATTTGGCATTTGCAGATAAAGAAATCTGCGATGTTCCTGTACTTGAAGCTATGTTCAAATTATGACTGTGAGATGGTAAATCAGTTCCAGTAACAGCTGAAGCAGCGGATACATGACCTAATTCATCTACAGTAATTTTATACAAGCCTGATGCTTTAGCTGTATGTGTAGGATGAGTATAAACTGTATCAGTGAACTTTGCATCTGCAGGAACAGATTTTTCAATAGTATAGCTTAATGCTACTGGTAAACCTGTAGTTGAATCAAAGTAAACTGGTGTAGTTGAATTACCAATATTAGATGAACCAATATTGAGTTTATTTGCAGATGTAGCAGCTCCTCCAACTGAAGATGACCCAGCATATTTTGTGGTATCCGGTAAATATGGATGTGTATGTGACGGAAGATCAGAAGCAGTTACAGCAGCTGTAGCTGAGACATGTCCTAAACCATCTACAGTTATTTTATATAAACCAGATGTTTTTGATGTATATGTTGGATGTGCATATTGGGCTGGCATCGTAAATGTTTTAGTTGATGCAGCAGTTAATCGACCATATTTGTCGACTGTTACATATGGAACATCAAATGTTCCACCATATGTCAATGTTCCTCCGGCTGCAGGACCATAACTGTTTGCTGTTACACCCGAATTTGGTAATCGAGCAGCATCGATAGATCCAGTCAAATTAGAAGCATTTACACTACCAGAAAATGATGTAGCTGTCAATGCGCCTGTACTTGGATTAAAATATAATTTATTACTTTTTCCAGTAGTACCAACTGTTTCTGTATTGCCGGTATTGCCGGCAAACAATACTTCTCTGCTTTCATTTGCAGTTGATGGTGATTGTTTTACATTTATATCTGTGAATACTGCATTTGCAGGCACAGATGCATTTAATGAATATGCACATGCAACCGGTTTTCCCGTTGTTGCATTGAAATATACCGGTTTAGTTTCAGAACCAATATCTGAAGAACCGATATTCAACTTATTAGCCGATGTTGCAGCACCACCTTTAGTAGATGATCCTGCATATGTGCCAAGATCCGATATATCAGCTTCTGTGTGAGTATGTGATAATGGTGTACGAGCATCAGATAATCTGGAATCGTTACCAAGAACAACCTCATCATCATCAGCATCTCCAGTTGCAGGTACATCATATCCTGCAGCTGTTCCTAATGTTGGAAAGTTGGTTATATCTGAAACTGTATGAGAATGTGAAGGTAAATCAGCACCAGTAACAGCTGAAGCTGCAGATACATGTCCTAAAGCATCCACGGTTATTTTATATAATCCAGATGAGTATGGAGTATGTGATGGATGAACATATTCTGAATTCGGTGGTACTTCCCAAGTACCATCTTCTCTGAGATACTTGCTAGTACCTGCAGTTGATGGAGTATCCGGTACTAATCCTCCAGCATGTGATGAACCAGAAGGTCCCATTGTGCTGTAAGTTGTATCTGTAAATACGGCATCAGCAGGTACACTCTTTTCAATAGTATATTCCAATGCAATTGGTAAACCAGTTTCAGAATCAAAATATACTGGTGTGGTACTATTACCTATATCTGAATTACCGATATTAAGTTTATTTGCAGATGTAGCCGCACCACCTTTAATAGATGCACCGGCATATGTTCCCAAATTAGTTATATCAGCTTCTGTATGTGTATGAGATAATGGAGTTCTTGCATCAGTTAATCTTGAATCATTTCCAAGAACAACTTCATTATTTGATGCATCACCACTTGATGAAACATCATATCCCGCTGCAGTTCCCAGTGTAGGGAAATCAGTAATTTCAGAAACTGAATGTGTATGTGAAGTAGGCGTTCTTGCATCTGTTAAACGAGAATCATTGCCCATTACAACTTCATTGTTTCCAGCATCTCCAGAAGCAGGAACATCTTTAGATGCTGCTGTTCCTAATACTGGAAAGTCAGTAATATCGGCAACAGCATGCTTATGTCCTACCCATGATATATCTGTATACCATCTGGCAATTTTTCCAAACATATGAGCCAAATTCTCACCACTGACAAGAGCAGTTCTCTCAGCATCTTTAGAATAATCTTTATAGATTACTTGAGATTTGACCAAGTTGATGGTTTTATTTTTTGCCATAGATAATCCCTCCTTGCGTAATAATTAACAATTCGTGCAGAAAATAAAAATTATAAAAATACACATTACTCCTCCCGTGTGGGAGGAGTATGTTGTGTATCTTATTATTTATGATGGTTGATAATCATCTGGTACAAATACCAGATTCAATTCATCATCTTCAGTTACAACAGAATCATCGATTTCAAGTTCATTTGTTGTTTGATCAACTTGAAGTCCAGTTCCTGCATTAACTGCAATAACTTTGTTTCCGGTTTGTTGATCAGTGGTGATTTCAATACCTGCGCCTTCGGCTACAGTATCTCCACCACCACCTCCACCACCGGTTACATTAATCGCTCCCGTTTGTGGATCAAATACTAAACCGGTGCCGATGTTTACTTCGAGCTCATTGTTTTGATTTACTGTTAAACCTTTATTGTATTTAACATTAATGAGCTCATCATCATGAGTATCAATTGATGATGAATCGTATGTAAAATCAGTGGATGTTATTGATGGATAGAAATCATCATTAATAATATCATAAAATCCAGGTTTATTATCTGATAATCTGAGTGCCGGTCTGAGATCAACCATCAATGCGTTATTCTCATATATCTTAAATGAATATATTCTGAAAGGCGCAATGTTGTAACCATATCTTTGATCACCACTAGCTGATGCAAATATACCAAGTGCTATAGTTGAATCGAAATTTCCTGTTGGAGTTACGCCATGTAATAAATTATTATCAATAAAGCATCCATTTACTGAACAATCAAGGATTGTATGTTCTCCTCTGTTCTTATTAAAATTTCGGCCACTATTTGCATCGGTTGATGAACTCCAAGAATTACTACCGTATACAAATCCACCTTTTTGATTGCTCGCTAACTGATCATCCCAAAATACAAAAGCTTGACTACTTCCGTGACCGCTACCAAATATTGCGGCATCACTTGTAGTTGAAACAGTGTTTGGCACAACATAATCAACAACAGCACGTGAATTATTATTTGCGTAATAATCAAGCTGTGTCCATTGCGATCCGGTTGATTCAATATATGATATATCAGCATATCCTGTTGGTAGATCGGTTCCACTTGGTGATATATCAATTGCTTCGCCAGGTGAATAATTTTCAGATGATGCTATTACTTCATTAACAACATATCGCAGATAATATACTCGATTAAGATAGTTACATGCAGCGCCTTGATCAATAGCCGTTAATGTCAACGTATTTGTTGTGGTGTCAAATGCATATGTACCATGACCATGACCAACACTATTGTTTCCACCGGCAGGTGTACCATTTGATGTGTATGTGTATGTATATTGCGATGCAGATGTTGGGTGTAATGGATCAAATGGTAATACAACCATATCACCGGAAACTCCATCTTTACCATTTATACTTAAAATGAAATCTGGTGTTTCTGGGAATTGGATTGCATTCGTAGAAGTACCAGTACCAGTATATGTTATCGTTTTGATTACAGATACTTCATTATTGACAGATGTACCTGAACCAGCATGACCTTTTACGAGGTATTGCATTGTATATGCCTTACCATTAGCATTATATATTAATCCAGCATCATTATTGCCATTGTATGCTTGTGTAAATGTCAATTCATTTGTTGTATCATTATATGACATTTTGCATGAACATGGCACACCATTGGTGCTAACACCACCATATACTCCATGCAAATATTCTGAATTTATTGATGCTGATATTGCAGAAATATAATTAGTTCCAGATGAACCATTTATGGATAATATTCCAACCGGTTTCTTGGTAAATTTAATCACATTTGATGAGCCATTACCATTACCAGTATATGTCAGTTTCTTTATTATAGTACCTTCAGGAAGTTGTCCATTCACAAACAATTCATTTGTAATTGGATCAATATCCAAACCATCACCAACATTAATTCCAATGGTTTTTACTCCAGTCTGGGAATCTGTGGTAATTGTAATACCTTCACCTTCGGCAATAGAATCACCACCGCCGGATCCCCCAGTTACTTCGATGGCTCCATCTTCATCAAATGTCAATCCATCTCCAAGTTTAACTTCTAACTCATTATTCTGATTTACAGTTAATCCATTGCCATATTTGACATTGATAGCTGTATTGGTTTCCAATGCTGGAAGTTTCCATGCTAATGTTACAGATTTAATATTCGAACCCGATATAGTACGTGTATTATTATCATTCCATTTAACATCGATTTGTACAAATTTTGCATCCGATGAAATCTCATGCCATTCCCATGCACAACCCCACCAGGCTATGTGATTTGAATGACTCTCGGCACTAAATACGTTAACACCGCCACCTTCAAAGTGGGAATCATTTTCATTTGATATACCCATTACCATCAAATGAGTAGCACCACTAGGAATTGGAATATATGCATCTGGATTTGAGTGATATGAATAAGGCCAGCTGGTTGTAAATATATCTGATGTACCTGAATAATAGTTACCATTTAACCAACCCGATCCGCCATTCCATACATCAACCTCGATTTCACTGACTGTTTGAATTGTAATATCAACTGATTTAATATCATTCAAATTCATTGATTGTGAGGTGTTAAGTTTTGAATGACGTACACCGAAGTTTACTTTAACGGCTCCTGTAGGAATTTCAAACCAATCACTGTAATGGCCTTCTTCTGGAGATGTTGATGCAAAATGATAATTATTGGAATCAATCCATGAGAATGATGTCCATAACATTGTGTCATTTTGATCATATGCTATAGCACGAATATGAGTTGCTCCAGCCGGTAATGTATATGAATTAGATATTGGTGAATGAGCTTCATATCGATAACTTGTAACTGAATTACCTGTTGAATTTGAATAACATACATTTTCCCATCCTGTGCCGTCATCCCAAGCATCAAATGTTACACCACCATGCTCAACCTCTTCAATTGAAATTGCAGTACCTGCTTCATATGTCGGAACTTCAGGAATGATAGTTGGATCAACTGAGATAGTACCATCATTATCAACTAAGATTCCATCACCAACAATCACACCACCAATGGTATTTTCTGTTGCAGGTAATAACTTGATTTGTTGAATTAAATCATCTCCGGATGGTGTTCCTGTTACAGGTTCAAATAAAGCAACATTTGAAGATGCTTTATATTCATTGGCAACTATGTCATATACTCCATATTTATTATCTGAATTGCGTTTGCAAGGCAAATAATCAAGTACTTTTGTAGTGCCTTCAAAAATCTGCAATCTATACAAATCCATTGGACCAGGAAATGATATTGTATAATTATCATTTGTTGCAAATACATACAATGGCAATGTTGCCGTTGGTAATGTATCTGAGGTTGTTAATGTAATAACTTCGCCAGTAGTTTCATTTTCAATGTTTAAACCATCACTTGAAATGGTAACGGTAACAGGATCATTATAACATTTTTCACGATCTGTCGCGGATGCAATTAAAGTATCATTTGGTAACCATAACTCAATACTATCACCATTGGAATTATGATGAGTACAAAACATCACTGGATTAGAATAGTTGTTATGTCTTACACCAATTGGGAATACCCAACTGTCAGTTGTTTTATATAATACACCTCGCATAACAATTCTACTTGTCGGTTTTATTAAATAACCAGTATTGATATATGGTAAATCATTATGCCCTACTGAAGATATTCCTTTTACAAGAGTATATTCCGATGGGATATGAGATTCAAAATCAATATCTAAACCTTCACCGGCCGAAAGACTAATTTCGCCATATTCATCCACATTGATACCTTCACCAACAATTACTCCACCTAATGTAGAATCTGTTGCTGGTGATAAAGGTTGTGCATCTGCTTGAATAGCACCATTTGCATCGAATGATAAACCAGCACCTATTTTAGCACTGATAGTTGGAATAGATACATCTGGTAATAATACGGCTAAATCAATCAAGTCTTTTGCAGCTTGAATGCCACCTTCAGCCCCACCATCATAAATAGTATCAGTTATTGATTGTAAATGACCAGCATGATCGACACCATCGCCGGCAGTAAGTGCATAATCAGCTGTATAATACCATGTTTTGTCATGGTAAGTAAATGAACCAGATGGGCCTAATATATTAGAATCATATGAATTTGAATATTTTACAGAATCTTCGGTTAAACCAACAAAAAGTGGCAGATACCAACCACCAGTTTTACCTATTACTGCTGCAACAATATCACCATCATTTATTTTAGTATATGTACGAGGTCCATAGTTACCTGTAATGATACATGTTAATCCATGATCTGTAAAGAAGTATTCTTGGTTTTGAACTCGGAATTCATCTTCGTGAGTTACTTCGGTAATTTCAATACCATTACCAGCTTCATAGTCTATTACTTCTGGAATTATAGATGGATCTATTTCAACTTCACCATCTTGATTGATTTGTAATCCATCTCCAGTGTTTACTTCGATGGCATTATTGGAATCAAACTGTAAACCATTACCGATCTTTGCATTGATGATTCTATCAGGTGTTGTGACTACCGGACCTTTAACAAACGATCCACCACCAGCATTTCCATAAAATTTATTGGTTAATACATCATATAATCCAGCAGCATTATCAGATACTCTTTCAACTGGTCTAAGATCATGGATCAATGTACCCAATGAATCATATAACTTTACACCATATAATGTTATCTCACCACAAATGTATGGGGCTAATGTCGAATTATTATGATTAGAACCAAAAATGGCCATTGGATAAAATGGATCAACGAAATCAGAACGATATTGATCACTAAAATCTCTTGAAACATTTCCCCATGAGCCAGTATTTCCTTGCATTCGAGCTATTTGACGCACCGGATTATTACCATAATAATCAATACCATATGGATTATCAATAAAATTTGTGTTTGTACATTGTGGAGTCCAAACGAAATGATTGTAAAAAGTGATATTAGATGTTCTAATATTATCATTAAAAACATATATACCATAGAAAAATGGATCACCTACGGTGCTCGCACCATCATAATTGCAAGAACCAATAAACTCTCTATTATTGTCTAAACCTGAAGCGGCTCCGAACATAACATCAACTTCAAGAGCATCAGAGAATTTTGGAAGAATATCTGTCAGAATAATCTGGTCATAGTTTCCAGAGTTCTTGATGTATTCTAGGAAGTTATAGTTCGATCCAATACGGATACCTTGACCGGCTTCATAATCGACACCAGTTACATTCAATTCACCCGTTTGTGAATCTACAGATAAATGGTCTCCAGTATTGACAGAGATTGTTTTTACACCTGTTTGCGGATCGGTTGTTATTGTAATACCATCACCTTCAGCAATGGAATCACCGCTTCCTCCACCACCAACAACGGATAATTTACCATTTGCATCGATTTCCAATCCATCTCCGACTTTGATACCACCAAGTGTAGATGTAGTTGCAATTGGTAATTCATATGTTCCGCCTCCACCGGTTTGTGGAACCCACTCACCAGAACCGGATAAAACATAATCTTCTTCACCAGCTTGAGCAGCCGGCACTAAGCCGGCGATGCCTTCTTCCATGCCGGTGCAACCAGTATAGAGTCGAATCCATCTCATTTTACGTTCGTATTCCGTCGTAAATGATGCGGTTGTTCGATCCAATATTCTTTTATTTGAATGCTCATGAGCTAAACGTTCAAGAGCTGTTATTTTCTCTTTTAAAATAGAATCATCATATGGATTTAATTGATCCAATTTTGATTTATCTTCTTTTGTAAATGGAGCTGAAATAGCATCCAAGATATCTTTATTTGAATGAGTATGTGAAGCTTGTGTAATAAGTTCTCTTAACTCAGTATCGTCATAATTGTATAATGTGGATAATTTGTCTTTCTCTTCTGCAGTAAATGCAGCAGTAATTAAATCAAGGATATCTTTATTTGTATGAGTATGAGTTCCATGCTGTTCGATATCATCGATTCTTTCATTTACTTCATCAATTTTTTCATCAACATAAACAATCTTAGCATATTCCGATAGATCAATATCTATCGGAATACTACCAAGATTTTCCCAAGTATTACTTGGGGAATAAACATATTCATCGTATTTATTTGAGGAAGATTGATTTTGAGAAATGACAAAGTAAAGATCTCCACAGTCAGCATGAGATGGTAACTGATCTTTATTTTGTAAAATACCTTTGATGCAAATGAAACGTTTTGCTTTGATAATATCTTCAATGCATTTTACAGTCTCATTCTTTGTATAGTAATTGGTCAGATCAGCTCCACCGATGTATGGCAATTTAGAAAAGATATCATGTCCGTTACCTATCTTGGCTTTAACATGCTCATCTGGAGTAAATTCAACACACAGAACACCTTCTGGGATACATTCATATGAATCATATGACGTTGTCCATTGTTGGGTTGTTCGAACAATGTGTGACAAATCGTTCTTATTTGCAATTGCCATTTATATCATCTCCCTATAATAAATTTTTATGGATTATCTGGATCGGTATTACCATCATCTGGATCCGGATCAGGATCCGGTGTTGGATCTGGGTCTGGGTCTGGAGTTGGGTCTGGATCAGGTGTCGGTTCAGGATCTGGAGTTGGTTCATCACCATCGACAACATAAAGCTGTGATGGACGAAGTTCAACGAGCTTACCAGAATCAATATCTTCAGCGAAGAGTTCGGCAGGTGTCTTAGTCTCATCATCAGATGTTGTGTAATTCTGAGTAGCCTGATAGATTCTACCAAGTTCAACATACATGAATTCACCCTTATGAACAGGAGTGCTGTATGCGTATTCTGTAACATCCTTCTCAACTTCGATCTTCTCTTCAAGTTCAGCGATTTCATTCTGCATTGTTTCAATTGTAACAGCCTGAGCATCAGAGATTGCCTTAAGAGCATCGTACTTGTCTGAAAGTGTAGAGAGTTCTGTTCTGATCTGAGCAAGAATCTGTGATGTTGGTTCATTAAGAGCTGACCAAACATTGAACATATTACGTGAGTAAATGAAATCACTCATGTATGCTGTGAAGCAGATCTTGAGCTTTGTTGTAACAGCAGCCTGGAACATGTATGACTTGTTTAATGGAAGAACTCCGATTGGTAATTCCAAGAAGTCAGGTTCGGTTGAATTGATCTCTTCATTGTTGAGAAGAATCATTTGATAATCATTTGTCCATGCATAGAATGGATTTAATGCAGGATCCTGTGTATGATCGATTGTGTTTACACCGGTTGCATAAAGCTCAACCTTTGTAATTGTGAGAGTATAATCTCCAGCACCATAGTATTCGAAATCTGGGATTTCTGCAATGAGAATGTTCTTGAATGAGTTTACGAAGTAACCACGAATCTCAGTCATGTGAACATAAACATCTGAGCCGGAAACTGTTGCATAGTTCTCATAAATTGTTTGACCTGTTTTGTCAGTTACGTAGTAATATACACGGAAGTGGAGTCTTTCCTGAAGAACTGGAAGTACACCATTCAGTGATTCATACTGACGTTCAACAATCGTCGTGAAATAATTCATGAGTGTTTGGTTTGTTGATGATGAATTTGTAAGGTCGAAAACAGCATCAATATGAATGCAGTTTGTATCACGACGCTGAGCAATCTTTGTTTCAAGCTGTTCAGAAGCCTTGACAAACGGACCATACTTGAAGTGAGTTGTGTCTACAAGATAAGGGAATCCATCGATAAGACGGAAAGCTCTTTCATTGATTGGACCAACCGGTGTTTTTGGTGGTGTTGGAACTTGACGTGATGGCTTGAAGTGGCATTCTGTGCATGAATTCAGTGTACATTGTGTTCCACAATGATACTGATGATTATTTTCAAAAGGATAAGCATCGTAATATCCACAACCACAGTTATTGGTATTTTTCATGTTAAAACCTCCTTATTTAATTTTAAGAGTTTGCTTTATTATGTATATAATCATTGGAGTCCATAAATATATCTGCTCGGACATTGACATATCAAACAACTGATCTCCGATATATGGAGATAAATCGTGTATTGACTTGATATGTCCATGAATATAATTATGAATTAATGATACATAATCACGACGTTTCAGATTCCAATCTCGATGACATGCATATTTCTTTTGACAACATTTGCAATCGCATTCACAGCAGCATCGACAGTCGCAATCTGATTCAAGGACTTCATAAACCTTTAATGGGAAATACATATGACAGTATTCCATATCACACCATGGATCATGTGGATAAATAACCTGTATATCGTCACCATATTTTGCAAATGATGATTCTGGATAATCAAAAGCTGATACCAGATGATACTTAAATGTTTCCAGATATGATAATGGAGCATCTCGTTCTATCCATTTATATGGAGACTTCTGATAAATGTATTCAAGTTCATCCATACGAAGTTTATTATCAGATAAAACAATATTCTTCGTTGAATTATCACAGATCATTATTCCAGTACGTGCCATGAAATAATGTCCACATGTATCAAATAAAGTTCTACCATTTAAATGCAATAAGAAACAATTATGACGTTTATCATAGTATCGAGCAACATAATTCTCAACCATATCATTTACCATACGAATGAGATGTGAACGATGTTCATAATCTTCAACACCAATAACTGGGGTTAAATCAGATCCACCAACTGTTTGGAGATCCATGATCATTCGTCTCACAGTTTGCTGTTCAACTTTACATATTTCTTGCGGATTAGTTGAGAATAATGAATAATTGATCTTATAAGATCCATCCGTTGTTAAGCCATCCTGATTTACCTGAGTAACACGGAAAATATGTTCCATGTTAAGATGATTTACGATAAAGAAATCATTTTCTTTCGGCATTATAGTTCCCGGGATAATGTAAGCTTCACCTTCAATACCGTAATTACGAACTGTTGAGCTAGCTACTTGCTTATCACCATTTGGATTGATTTGATTAAAACCAATCAAAACCATGTTCTCGATTTTATCATATCTTAATGGAGAATCAACCCCGAGTATCTGATAATGAGTACCCATACCGAGTGATGTGGTTGTTTTTTCATCATTAAGATTCCAGTACGTAACTAATGTACGAGGAGCATCGGTATACTTATTGATACGAGTATGTAAATATTTGTCATACTTGTACATCTGCTGCTGCACCAGGGATTGTTCATCATATATTAATCCGGACATTCCATCCACCTTCCTTTCTTAATTATAATTATGAATTGATTCAGATATAACAATAAAGTTATACTTATGAAGCAGTTTTGGAAATATGAATGTATTTTTTATGATTTCATATGTATATTATTATAATGATGAAAGGAGAATAAAAATTCAAAATCATTTATGAATAGGAGGAAAATTAATATTGAAGTATGTGGTTTATGTAAACCCTAATAATTGTGAAAAGAAACTGTGCCCTATAGAGCACGATAACGACTGGAAGGGTTTACCGCGCAAAATAGAATATAAAAACAAGAAATTCGAAATGCTCATCGATGAAGAACTTAATGAGCCTTTTAGACATTTCTTCACAAATCAACAGGTTAATTTGCTTGACCTAGCGGGAAAAATAATACCTTCCATGGTTTAACGAAACTTATAAACCATAAAAATGGTTTTATTTGTAAATCAGATTTTAAGTTAAATTACGGAGGATATAAAAAATGGAAATTGTAGAATTGACACATGCATCTGAATTAGATACATGTGGTATTGATATTGAGAAGGTCATGTTATGTTGCACCGTCTCATGTATCAAGGACGATACACCTTTTGATACTTACTGTGTCATTAGAAACGAAACTCACCGCCTTTCGAATGATGAATTTGAAGGCATCTTAGGTGAACTCTTTATAGGATTCGAACCTTTAAATCTTAAGGAAATATCTTTAGGATCAGGTCAAAGATTCTTACGCAAAAAGGAAATAACACAATTCACTGAAGAATACAAAATACCGATCTTCGCGGTGGTAAATCCAGTACCAAACGAAGAAACAGAAACTGAATAACAGGTCAATTGAATCCCCACCGAAAGGTGGGGATTTGATAATACATTTTTAACATGGAGGTGTCCCCGATGGACAATATCGACATTAAGATCGACATGTCAGATCCTTTACCAAAACAATACAAAACTCAATTTGTTATTGTTAACGAAAAAGATCTAAAACGTTTCGATCAACAAAAAGTATCATTTGTATTATTCAAAGTAATACGCAACAATGATACGTCACCGGTTTTCATCATTGCTGATGTGATTAGCAGTAATGATTTGACGGCGGTTCTAAGAAGACCACCAAAGTTTCCCGTCATGTATGACGCGGTAAAACAGGATATGAGAAAAGTAGAAATCACAGTTAAGAATGGAAGATATTTATTCTCTCATCTTATGCAGGAAACAAAACACCCACTATTTTCTATGTTAAGCATTGATAACATCAATGTATTAACTCGTTGCTTATCAATTAATGATAATGACGAAATAGAGAATTTAGTAAATGGGTGGTTTAAAAATGAAGAATGATGAGTTACAAGAATTATGGAGGAAAGCAATAATGGAGATTAAGGTAAGCTCATACAACAAGTATGATCCTAGCGCGTTGGCACCTGGCCCACATAAAGGAACATTAATAATGTTAGATGATAACGATGAATACTATGGGCTCAGGGTAGCTCTATACAAGATTTATGAATTCATCAATGAATCATATGATCCAAAAAAGATTCTGGAAACTCTGGAAACCATGGACGATGTCATAGAGGAAGATAATATCATCAAAATTGATTGTAGAGAAGTCAGCTTTACATACTTCATATTCACCAGCATGGTACTGAAGACAAGCAGCTGTTTTGATCCATCATCATATGCCAATAGATTCTCAACTGCGAAAAAGTATGATGAAGAGATTCTCAAGAAACTAATCAAGATCTTTGACAGATGCTATTTGATCTTTGACAATGTTATTGATTTAATGAAGACAATGGATCCAACCAATGAGTTGAATAGGCATCTTGACAAACAGCATATGACTGCAAAGATTGATATCCAGCGTTGCAAGGATATCCATACATGGTGATTGTTATGGGAATTATAGAAATTATAAATAAACTTGAAAATGATGAAATCTATGGAAATAAGTATCATATGAGTCAGGATAATATCCTGGCCATATCGAAAGTAAATATAAAACGTCAACATGACGATGGAATATTAGAATCCATTGGATGTATTGTACGTAATTCCGAATTAATCGTTATCATTTATGATATCGAAAAGGATTTCGATTCACATGCAGTATTACCGAATACGGAACACTATGTGAAAAGCATGATAACTGATTTAGATTTAGATTTCATGACGACAGACATTAGCATTGAATCTAAGGAGATTCATGTTGATGATATATTAACTGAATTAGAGGAGAAGAATAGCAATGGATGAAATGACAAACCTTATACTCACAGCAAATGCAATTATTCACCCGTATCACATACCGGGAAAAGAATTGCTTTCGCCAAAATACAAAACAAAATACGAATATGTCGAAGAAGGAACCGGTATGAAAGTCATACATAATGGACATGCCATATTCGTGGGAACAGAACATGACGCTACAAACGGTCCACATATACAATTTTGCATAGCGGCTACTAATAATGAAGGAGAAATCAAATGGTTACCAGTTGGAATCGGTAAAATCAAGGATGGAGTCCCTGTTCTTGATCCATTACAGGTAAATGAACCAGCTCCACAGTATAATGTTTCTAAAGAATCATGGGGAACATATAAGGAAATGATGGCAGATACAATGAGGATGCTAATTTTGTATGCTTCTATCTGCCGAATTCGCTATGGATTACCAATACTTGATATACATCATTATTGGACTCATGAGACTTTATATAGGGCTATTTTCCCAGAAGATCAGCCTAAAAAAGAGGAAAATAATGCCAAATCTACAAAAACTGTGGAAAAAATAGAGGCTGATACATTAAAAGAGTTCATAGAAGCACTGAAAAAGCTCGAAAAAGAGGTAAATTCATTAAAAGAAGCCCAGAAAAATGATACTGAAGAAGATTTTCTTCAAAAATGGCGTAAAGAAACGAAAGAATTTGTTATGGAAGTTATAAAAACCAGAGAAATTCCGGTAAAAAATGATGAAAATACATTAAAATGTGCAGATATTTTCGTCAGAATAAACCGTGCAGTGAGAGGATTTTGTACCGATGCATACTCAGTATGCGCACACAGCACAAATAATGTCTCATTTACAGAGACAATCAAGGCAAGTTGTGACATAAGTGATGAAAGATTTACCAAATTACTCCCATCACATAGGACAGAAGAGTATATTTTGGCAAGGTATAAGAATGAATTTACACCAAATAAGTATCAAATAACCTGTATAATCGAGTCGGCATTCACCGGTGAGGTAAAATATACATTTAAATTTTCGGATGGGGTAATCTATAAGAATAATGAAGTTGCTATATCTTTCCAGTTCAATAAGAATATGGAGTTGATAAATGCACAAAATACTATGAATGACTTTAACTATTTGAAGTTACATCCAGTATTTCAGTATGTTTCACAGTTTAGTGCCGGTACTGGGGTATCTTTAACACATAAAATCGCACATTTGTGTGGCGATATACAGAAAAAACTTAATGCGGAGGAAAAGGAAAATGGAAAAGAAGGAAAATAATAAGGAAAGTATCTTCAAAGCTCTCAAAAATGAGGGTATTAAGATTGATGAAGCCAAGAACTACAGTGATGATTTACAGAAATTCATCTTCTGGCTCGATGGTGTAAAGGAATTTGCACCAGCTATTATCGCAGAGCTCTGTGACTTTATCGAACAGAGCATCAAGAACGATACTCATCCTATCGACATACTGATGATCATGGGTAGCATCCTTAATGATCTCTATATGGATGACGTAAAGGAAATCAAGATGCTGGAGTCTATCAAGACACATATCGAGGTTTTATACCCTGATAATGAGTTGAACAGTAAGATCGAAGAGCTTGATACGTGTCAGGCGATAAGACTTGGCATAATTCACTGGCTGAAAATCCTTAATAATTCAAAGGCAGCTCCGTTTATTGAGCCGCCAAAGCTTAACAGTGAAACTGCTTTACCGGAATTCAAGAAAAAGTAATGATATAGATTCCCCTGGGTTTGCCCAGGGGAGTTTATTTAAGATGAAAGGGTTATGTTTATGACTAAAGAAGAATTTAAGGAAGAACAAGCGATATATGAATGGTTCTGGAGTGATGAAAACAAAGCCAGAACCCTTGACAGAGGGTACGAAGTAAGCCCATTTGGTTCAGTACCATTGGAAGAAGTTTATGATATATTGAAAAAACGGTATGTTGACTGTACACCATATACCAGGTGTTCAGAAAAGTATAAAGGTAATCGTGTGACTGCAATTTGTCAAGCATTTATTCGTATTGCGAAGTTGCAGCGGGAGTTTAATTATCCTCGGCAGAGTACACAGGAAAAATTCGAGGAAGGATTAAAGCTTTATCAGCAATACCAAGAAATGTTTAAGGAATATAACGTGCCGTGGGTCAGAAATAAAATGTTAGTAGCAGTACGTTTATATTTCGAAGAGTTAAAAAGCATCAATGAAATAGCTGAAAAGATTCATACCCGTAGAGTAGATGATGTACGAGACTTAATAAATGATTTCAAAATCATCGTATTAACACGTAAATGTTTGAATGGTGCGATGAATAAAATCAATCGCAAAAAGATAAAAGAATATGATGAAACAATGTCTATGATTAATAATATGACATTGAAAGAGGCGGGTTATCCGGCCAAAATCATCAATATCTTGCAAGCGAAAAAGTTCAGCAAAGTAAACATCGAACAAGGTGTTGATCCAATGCTATATAGATGCGGATTACAGAATCTTGCGGTTGAAATGGATGATGTAAAAGTGTATTATTCTGATTTATTGGAGTATTCAGAAGTAGAACTGTTGAAGATCCATGAATTTGGTCCATCATCATTAAGGTTTATCAAGAAAGATTTGGAGATTATTGGAATAAGTTTGAAAAATGGTGGAGGTAGTAAGAAATGATGCAAGAATACATCAAGCCAAAAGATATCCATGATATGGATGTCGATGTATGCGAAAGCGTCGATGAATATCTATATGGAGATTCATATATCCGTATGAGATATGATCATTATCTGGACGAGCCGGCAAGTAAGTTAAACATGTCGGCATATTATTACAGAGCCGGTATCCGTCCGTTTATAACCGCGCATGATAAGTGGTTAAGATTGTTGGGAAAGTATGAGGATTTGTATGAAGAATACAAAGACGCATACGATAATTTTGACAACTTTTCACCAAATCCGATAGCGGAGTGCAGACGTATTCAGAAAATGGAAGAACGTTTAGTGAATATGGAGAATAAGTTGGAAAGATATAAAGCAGAAGTAATTGAATCAGTAAAACAGTGCACAGCACCGTTGAACCCATAAGGAGGAAATTTAAAATGGAAGAAAAAATTGTATTAGTAGTAAAATGCGCATTAAACAGCGGAATCGGCAGAGGTTATGACCTCACACTCACAGACATCGACTTTGAAGAAGATGCTGTAATGGGTCCAACTAATAATTTCGGTGATGCATACATGACACAGAGATATGTATTCGAATCATTTACAGACATCATTTACGATCCAAACATGATGCATTGTTTCAAGATCGATAAAAAGGTGAATGAAAAGCTGAAGAAGATGTATGACAATAGCCATGAAAATAATTGCGATCGTTCATGGGAAAAGGCGCATACATTGGATCGTATCGTCGATTATATAGACATCAATGGCAAGACAATAACCAGTAAAGACACATGCTACCGTCCAAATAACGATAAAACATTCTACTTGATCGTATTATCATCGGCAGCAACAATGCCAATGGTCACAGCGATACAGAATAGATACCCGACCAATGTATATGGCATATGCGACAGCATGGAGAATGCAGTGAAGTTAATCAATCAGATTTATTATGATCAGATTGTTAATAACGTCATGCCAAAACCGGATACCAGAACCCATTCGGAAGTTTATAACAGCTTCGACAAGAGAAGCCCGAAAAGCATACTGACGATGGATCTGATCACCCAGGCATGCGATGACCCATACAACAAAGCAATCAACATCAATCAGTTGATTGCGTTAATCGAGTTAAAGGCAAAAATGTTGGGTAATAATGGGTATATTGGCATCCCGAATTATAGCGCCGTAACCAATCAGCTCCGCGATATAAATGATTCTTTGAGCATTATTGCAGTTACAGCACCAATGGCGAAAAATTCAAAGCGTTTCCGCAACAGATTCATATTCACACCAACACACAATGGAACATTCGTTATTCCGACAGAAATATGTGAAGCATTCGTATCTCCATGGGATAAGGGCCGTTTCAAGATAGGTCATCCAATCGTTAATCCGGAGAATTCAAATCCGACATTAGGAATTTCATATCCATCATATCCATCACCAGTTCTCTCAGGAGAAACCAATTTCAAGGCATGGGACCCATGCAATAATATATCAGAAAAGGTAATTGATAATACCACAGTTCCAGAGAATCCGTCAACAACAGTATTCACAACACCAAACCCACCAACAGACGATATCATCGATAACAATGATTACAACGAACAGATCGATGATGAGGATGTTGCAGATTAATCGTTAAACAGTTATAATTCCCATTTGTTTGTGTACATTTTGTATGCAAACAGATGGGTTCATTTTATGGAGGAAACATGAAAAGAGAAGATAAAAGAATTCCAATCATAGATAATCAGTTTTATGAGGAATTTATTCCAAGACTAAACAAGTTAGTCAAAGACATTAACACCGAATTTTTGTTTAGTTGGTCACTTTATCGTGAACCATATAATGTACGTACGGAAATTGATAGAGAACATCGAATTGCAATGAGAATAAATGAATTGATCGAAAAATTCAAAACGATAATAGCAGAAGAACATGTTTCAATAAAAGATTACAAGGTAAAATACCCATCAGAACAGAATAAGAAAGTTACCAAATATTTCCATCCATTCTATTATGAAATATTAATGAAAAATGTAAAAGATATGTATGAAAGAATGCATGCATTCTTTGATTCAATACATCATTTTTACAATTCAATTAGTATGCATATAGGACCGAGAGAAGAAATTCAGTATTACGTTGCATATGAAGATTTACACCCAGAACATGAAGCGTTCGAAAGAAAATATTTACCCAACTTATGTTCAATATCAGCAGAGATATACAAAACAGTTTTTAAAAATATAGAGAAATTTATGAAGGATATTCTCGAATACCAGTTATGGTGGGGAGATCCATATGAAGGTAGCAAAGATGCATTCAATTTTGCGGAGAATATTAATAAAGATTTACTATATACTGCGGAATTAATCGTTGATATTGATTGCAACCGAATGAAAGAGTTAATAAAATATCAAAATGATACATTAGAAATACAGGGAAAGATTCAAACAGAATTGGCATATTTGTATTGCCATAAGACGATGGATCCATTCCCGGAAATGGAGTAATTTAGGAGGAAAATCAATGGATGATATATGTAAGATCGGAATTGACGCATGGTTACGTCAAGCAATTCATGAGGCAACAGAAAAATCCGTAGAAAAATGTTTTCCAGAATTAGATGATGATAAAAAGAGACTGTTAATATTTAAACATGAAATAGACATGTATTTGATGTTAAAATCAACAATTGAATCATCGGATAAGAAAACAAATGAATCGGAGTAATTTATGTATAAAGATCCAATTAAACAAAAAGAGTATAATAAAGAATATTATAAACGAAACAAAGAAAGAATAAAAGAATATGATAAACAGTATAATGAAAAGAATAAAGAACACCGAAAGGAGTATTGTCAGAAATATTATCAGAAAAATAAAGAAAGAATTAAAAAGCGAAGAGAAGAACGCAAAGAGGAAATGCATGATTATGCCGTAAAACATTATGAGCAGAATAGAGAAAAAATGATTAAGACACAAAATGATTATTTAAAACGAAAAAATGCAGAATCACTATTAACAGCCCACAATCATAAACAATTATGGACACCGGAAGAAATTGAAATATTAATTCGTATGATCAAACAAGGCAAATCATATAAAGAAATGTCAACCCGTTTAGGACGAACTGTAGATTCGATCGCCATCAAATTAAGTAGAATAAGAAAAAATGGAGACCTATTTAATGGGAATCCGGTAGACATTTAAAGAAGAAAAATAATACAAATGTAATGACCCCACCGAATGGTGGGGATTCATTACACAAGTATTTTTTATTTTGGTTTGTACGTGTGTTCATATATTACATAATATGAACAATCATACTCTTCGTTTGGTTCATCGAATTCGTATGTACCAAGTGCATCCTCCGGTGTGGAATCGGGATTATCTTTCAACCATTGTTCCAGAGTAAACATGTATTCAGTTTTCAGATATTCACAAAGTTTGTTTTCGAAATTGTATGAAGGGCATTCAAATTCGCAATATGGTTCAGTACGCATCAAGTATTGATAGAAATCGATTGGCGTTAATGATGGATCACTAACAGAAATACCACGTTCGGTTGCAATTTCATGCATTACACGGTCCATCATAAGACAGAATCGTTCACCGCCATTCAAATTCCAATCACCGCGTTTATGTGTGTCATTAAAATATGAATCCCAACATGGTCTCCAAACGTGTTTATCGTCATCACGTTTGATGGAATAATATTCCCAATCGGCATCCAACCAAATTGCAGTTATATATCCATGATCATTCTTTAAGAACAATGAGAATGGTACATCAGAACCACCAAATCCAAATATAGATTGAATAATGACAACATCCTTGTCTTTGATTAGTTCATAAATTGATTTCGCACATGATTCAAATGGAGATGGACCATTACCAACGATTTCACATTTCGAAACAATTGGAAATACAAATCCAGTTTCATCGTCATCATTATAGAAGTCATATTTTACTTTGGTATTATTGGATTTGATGCCGGATATCCATTCTTTCATTATTTCATCCATTGGTTTATTGCCGCGTTCGTAATCGATTACTTTAAACAGTGGATTTCCATTACCATCATCAATGGTAGTTTCATTTTTAACTGTCTCTTGTTCTATAACTTCGTTGGCATCTTGTTTATAATATTTTACGTCATTTGGTTTAGAGTTCGATAACACTTTATTTACCAATTCATTCGTAGCATCTTCATAATCACCGTAAATCGTTCGTGGATCGATTACCGGTTCATATCCAAGATCCATATGCATTAAGTATTGTTTTGCATTTGGAATTGGTTTACGTTTTGGATCAACCAACGTTATTTTATTATTCTCAATGGTTACGAGTTGGCATCCGCATGTCAATAATTTTTTCAAATCGATATGCGATAAACCATTCTCTTCCATGAATTGTTGTTGATTGTTCATTTCACGTAATTGACGTTCCATCAGTTCATGTAATGTTGGACGATGGATTGTTAATCCGCGTAAATATTTTTTATTGTTCTCCGATATCATTTTCTTCCTCCAATTTTGATTCTAATACAGTACGTGTTAATGTTTTTGGTGGTTCACCACCATGTTTTCGAATGACGGCATTGAATGCGGCATTCATCATGTCACATTCGCATTCATCGAAATAATCCCGCACGATATCATCCACGGGGATTCCCGTTAATTCCGATAAATCGGATGCCATTGCATTTACAATGGTTGACAACGTATTTACGATATCATTTGCAACATTCGGCGATGTTACAAATGTAGATCCGTCGGCCATTGTTACGATGTGTCCATTTGGTGTCGATATTATTGGTGATGACATATCATTTCTCCTCCTGTGTATTGTCCCCCGATTTATACAGAAAAGTTTTTAACTTTTTACCCGTTTCATCACAATGACGTTTAATAATGTCATATGCAGATTCAACGATTTCACGTTTTGCACCATCACTGATGCCATTCAAGAATTCGCAATTGTCCAAACATTTACGAAATCCTTTTCCTAAACGGGAGATGTCAATTTGTGTTTCCGCGGCAATATCAAAATCCGGATCCACATCCAACAACCATTCGTATTTATCGTATTCGGATTTAATACGATTTAAATTATCCAATCTTTCTTCGAGATGTTCGCGTTCATAATCATTCAGCATATTATTATCCTCCATTACCGTTGTTTCATTATCATTATTATTATCCGGATATACGATTGATACACCGGGATTCTTTGCCAACCATTCATCAACAACACGTCGGATATTTTCTTCATCATACCAACGACGCATTTTATTCGGTTTTTCAGTATTCCCCATATTAACCGCAACATCAACCATATCCAACATTTCTTTCAGTTGGGATGCACGATACACCGCATCATCAAATTTCATTTTATCATCACCGGGAATTGTTATCGTAACCAAATTACCATTTGATTTGTCATTACACATTTCCACAACCAAATCATGATATGCTTTGGATACTTTGTTTTCTTTCTCCATAATATCAACTGCGGTTTTGATATCCTTTTTGATGTCATCAACATTCTTAAATTTGAATTCATTGTTTGCCAGTACATCGTGAATACAATCTAAATTCATATTATCATCCTCCATGTTATTATTATTCATTTCCATTCTTTGTTTGTTCATCATTTCCAGTTTCCAGTGTAGTGTCATCACATCCGTATTCAGAAAGTCCGCATAATCCACCACACCCATTTGTTCCATCGAAACCAATTCGTTTGACATCCCGATCAACATATTCGACATCAATAGCATCCTCCATTTCATTATTACCAATATTTTTAATATCACCAACCCCAGATCCCAATACATCCATTTTCCATTTGTCCATCCTTATATCATTATTAATATCATCAATCTTATTTTCAATATAATCAATATTAAGATATCCAATATCCATCTTCTTTTTCTTTACATCATTATCATCTTCATATTCAAACTCTCCTTTATGAATAACACTCGATACCATCTCATATTCTTCATATAACCATTCCCAACATTCTCGCAGTTCCCATATATCATATAAACCCACTCTAACACAGTTCTTCAGTATATAAGTAAACTTCATTGGATCAATGTAGTCTCGTCCTTTATGTACTATCCTTTCGGCATCACCCAATACAATAGCATCCGGAATAGTATATCCTCCCTCATCTTCATCCTTAAATAAATCCATATAATCCGTAATCATCATTAATAAACAATTCCGTCCATTACCCGATTCATATACTACAAATCTACACTTATCCTTCCAATCTACCCATAATAATCGTTTATCATCTACAGGTCCATATAATACCGGTATATTACCTATTTTACTTACTACATACTGTATTGGGTTATTGTCATTCTCTTCTCTCTTCTTACAATGTATTCCAACCGATAGATCTAAATACTCCATATATACTATACCTCCACAATTCTTTTATATTTTCCACTGGGGCCATTATAATAATATATATTTAGAGTTCGGGAATTTTTCTATATATAGTATTCTAAAAATTTTCCAAAAAATTTTTTCGAAAATTCGCCTTTATATATTTCTCCCTAAAATTTTTCAAAAAATTTTTTCTTATATATACCTTCCTAAAAAATTCTGAAAAAATTTGAACGGTCTAACCGGAATTCAGGGAAAAGGGGTATTATAGGGGATTTTCCATATTCTCCTTAAATAACCCCTAAAATACCCTAAATGACCAAAAAAGAAACAAAAAGAATCTTTTGGTGAATAATCCAGCGCGAAGCAGTAGATCATCCAAAGATTCTTTATATTATTCCTCATAAGCTCCTACCGAGGACTCCCGCTGTCTTTCTGCGGACACGAGTACCATGTCGGAGCTTGACGCATGTTAATCCCCATACCTAGCGTCATCAGTATGGGGATATATTATCATCTCATGTTATTGTATGCCTTCCTGCTTTCTCTCTGCTTTATCTGGCTGCCTCTTCTGTAGCTGTCAAGTAATGCTTCACTATTCTGCATTCTTACTGCTGCCTGTGCGTGTCTAGTAGCGATCTTTTCAGATTCGCCTAATGCCATATACATTGTCTTGATCTCTTCAAATGTTTTCATATAAATCAAACCTCTCTTATATTAGTATAGCCTTCTACCCTCAGGCTGGGGAACATATGTGATTCATATATTCACATTAATAATATACATATGGGGGTATTGTTTATTATGCTACCATGGGGGTATTATAGTATATATTATATAGGGGGCAATGGGGTATATTATATATGCTAACAGTGGGGCAATGTAATATATAATATAAGGGGTAATTTATATCTTAATTTAGATGCTCTATCGCCTTGCCACAGCGTGTGTTTGGAGGGTTCAAAATGTAAACAATTGATGTTTTATAGCGTTCATGTGTACCTACCAATAAACTCTTATTTTTGGGCGTTATAGGGTATTCATTGCAAAAATGAAGAAATTTGAATGGAAAATTTTGGGGTGAATAACACTGGTAGATGGGCGGATATAATGTAAGTAATGAATTATGTATTCAGGGGAAGGGGGATATAATGTAAATAAAATAATTAGTGTGAAGGATGGGAAGGGATATTATATGGATAATATAAACACTGTATTCTGTCTCTACACTTTATCTATGCTACAAAAAGAATATAGGGGGTATGGGGTATATAGCATATAGGGCATTGGGGTATGGGGGGGGGTATTGATATGCTTACACTAGAAAAAGAAACCCACTGTGAGATGGGTTTCTAATAGGCTTATTATATTATATTACTTTTTTACCGTGTGTAGCACGAAGCCGGGTTGACCTATACACCCGAAGGTATGATATTTATTTATTCTTCTTCTGGTTCATCGTCATCGAACTTCTTAATGAGTTCTTCCGTTGTCATATTTTCCATCTGCTCTTTCGTAGGAAGAGCATAGATCATTTTTAATATATCGGCAAGCATATGATACCTCCATCACTTCTTAGCAATACATGTACCTGTTGATGCTGGTAAAGATTCTGGTGCTACGGATTTAATCCATGTTGTAATGCATGTATTTATAGTACCGATTTTTCCATAGCCCTTGCTGTGTCCTTCTACCTTCTTAATAGTATTTGCTATATCCATTACATCTATAAGGATATCTACTATTGGCTTTGGATCTTCTCCGTTTGTCATTGCTAGAGCTCTTGTTAAATCCATTGATAATCTGGTTGCTACTGCGGCTCCGCAATCTTCATCTGTGAAGGCATTATATAAACCTTCTACACAGATCTGTTTATGAGTTGGCAGTCCTGCGTTAAGCATACCCTTAAGGTAAAGACTTACTGGTCTTGTGACATCATCAACGAAATTGGTTTTCCAGAGATTCTTCTTAAGGTTAGCTTCCTTTTCAAGTATTCTCTGGTCGGCTAATTCTTTCTTTTTACGGGCAATAGCTTCTTCCATAACTTCGATGGATACTGGTGAGCTCATGAGTTCACCAATCTGAATAGCAATCTCATTTGCATATTCTGCTTCTAAAGCTGCCTGGTGTGCAAGAGTAGTTGTTGTTGCTGATGAGTTTGCTGGGTTTGCTGAGTTAGCCTGTGCTGTTTCCATAGCTGTGTTAAATGCCTTTTCAAATCTGTCCATAATAATACCTCATTTCATTTAATAAAAGATTGATTCAAAATGCCCACTGAATCAATGTGGGGATACAATGTTATTATTGTATCTACATATTAATTATATACATACATAGAATGGGAATATTTATGTATGCTACATGGTATGTTAAGGATACAAAAAAGAACCCCCTGGTGTGGGGGTTCGGAAATGAAGAATAATATATTATATAATCGAGTTAATGATATAACGCTAACAGCTCACGAGCCGTCTCGTTATAATCGTTGGCTCGATTGTATTGTGCGGCCTGATATTCCAGACCGCTACTTGTTTTTGTATCTCGACTATATGCTATTCTTTTGATATATTCTTTTTCGGAGACTATCTTTATCCCATCCCCTTTATACTTTAAATTGAATATCAATGATCCAATATCCATGATGAATCCTCCCTAAATACAAAAAGAAAGGGATGGGGGTTACAATACCCCCATCCCTTTCTTTTATTCTGTTATATGCCGTGCGCGCTGATATTAGAGATTGCCGATCTTCTTCTTATAATCGGAATTTATATCCGATATTGCCTGCGCCATCTCAAGCGCACTGATGCCGCCGGCTTTCTTTATTGCGCGGATCTCTGCAATCTTCTGATCCTTCTCACGTGTAAGGCGGCTCTTTTCAAGAAGGTTAGCTGACCAGGTAACCCCACCTGTTGGCTGCTGTGGAGCTGGTGCCTGAGGGAGGTTCCCCTGGACCTGCAGTGTCATTACCTTGATGAGCTTGTCAAGTTCCGTTTCTGGGGCTGGCTCTTCCTCGAGAAGATCGCCGAGATCATTGGTGAGCTGTCTGATATCTGAAATAGCACCAAATGTTTCTTTTCTCTTTTCGGTGTTCAGTTCATCGGTGACACGCTGTTTGAGTCCCTTCTTGAACTTAACCATTGAGACTTTTTCGAGTCCCATATCGAGGAGTTGCTCTTCCAGATCTTCTTCAGTGAGACTTGAATCAGCTGTCTTTAAAGCCTTCTTAACAGCGTCATAACGTTTGTTAAGAGCTTCCTGCTTGTCTGTACGTTCTTTGATTTCATTTGTGATCTCATCTGTTGTTGCTGTTGTTGCAGCTGTGTATGCTGAGAGAGATGCGAAAAGACCAGCGAGAGCTTCAAACTTGTTTGCCATAATAATTACTCCTTTTGAATTGCTACCCTGGTATGCTTTACAGGGTGCATAGTAAATGATATTGTTTTTGTTGTCCTTCGCTATTACACCCTGTAGGACTGCGGGGTGATTCCGGACTTGTCTTCCGGACGGAGTAGCAATATACTATCAAAAGATAGCATATAATATAAGTAGGAGATTATTATCTCCTTCTTATATCACTTTAATAATATACATATATAAATATAAAATAATAGCATATTATTCTTTTCTATGCTACTAACGCAACTTTTGTATGCTAACGAAAATGCTTACAAAAGAAAAAGAATACACATGTGATTATGCGCAATCTCACATATGTATTCTATTTCTTTTCTTTATTTATTACACGCCGAGTACGTTGTCGTACTATCATCTTTCAACGCAGCTTCGATCGAAGCAAGAGACAATAGTACACCGATTTACATATACTCGGCGTGCATCTGGGGAGTTGCATTTGATTCATATGAATCGTCCTTTCCTTTCAACATTGAAACCACTGTCCGCAAACGGAAGGGAAGCGCGGAGCCTGAGTGGTATTAATTAAAGCTTGCTTTACGTGTTAGCATGTTTGTGCTGTAAGCCATTATCGGCTAACCCATTGACCTCGCAAACTCTCATGGAGTTCTCGGGACCTGATGCTTACATCACGTCTTACTCATGCTAACACGTGTCTGGGGAGTTTACTTAAGATAATCATCATATTATTATACTCCCTTCTTTTTAAAAGAGTAGCATGGATCTAATCTTGGATCGCATTTATCCGTAAGATATCTATCTGCTAATGATTCTGCATCTAATTTGCTGATACCAAGATTGGTGCAAAATGTTACAAAGTCTTCTCTGGTCATATGAACCATCCTTTCATTTGAATATCTCAATGTCCCAAAGACATCGAGTGGTTTTAATTTCTTTAAATACTTCTTCCGTGATGACGTCTAAAACGTCTTCACAATTATACCACAGAAAGTCACCAAACTTTCCAGGTATAACTGAGAAGCATAATGAACAGAAACTATATAGCACCGCGATGGGTGCATAGATAATTCCTTTCACAGTCGGTCTAAGAATTGTTGCTATTAATACTCGCATCTTAGTCCTCCTTCTTGCCTGTTACAAAGGCAAGCTGGGCAAATTTTATCTGTCCATAGGTAGTAAATTTTTCACTACCTGGAATCAACTTAATGATTCCGAGTGAGAAAATTCCGTACAGACACATCAGGTTTATAACTGAGAAATGTAATCCGGTGGCTACCTGATTTGCTATTGCGAATGTTGACTTTACATTGTTATCAAAATACTTTTTCATTCTAAATTACCTCTTTATTCAAACAAATTATTTTTGACTCAGGCCGTGAGTCGCGGGCATAATGTTATTCATTATTGCACTATAATAATATACATATCGATGATATGTATAATCGGGATTACAATTGTCTATGCTACCAGAAATCGTTATATTATTATATAATNNTGCTAACATCTGACAATTAACTTGTCCCAACTCATCGCGATAAAAAATTTGAAAACAAATCGGGGGCCATCATGGCCCCCGATTCATTCATATTATTTTGATCTAACTATCGAACGCAACTTCTGGATGAACTCTGATAACATATCATTCGAACCGTGTTTATCACAGCATGATGAATTAAATGTATCGCTTACTTCGTAATGCGATAAGATTTCTAAATCCGAATCGGATAATTCAACACCGCATCTTTCAAGAATATATTTATATAATATATTCTTGCGTTCTGTGATGTCTTTAATCATCCTCGGATTATATATTACTGGATTTAAATCTTCTCGTTTACCAGTAATATCATCCAAACATACGTATGTATTTTCTCTAACCCAAGATCCCATTTTTCTTATTCACCTCCTGACACAACTGGGTAAACACCACTTGTATTTGCATCGGTTGGTGAATCTTTTTGACTATCGTCCGACGGTTTTTCTACTACCTCTTTTCGACAATCACATGATTCCCCTGGATCCAATCTGCTTTGACAGTATGGACAAATCCAATAGTATGTTCTTGCACTCATAACTATNNCTGGATATGTTATAACATTATCTGGTAAAATTAAAAATAAAAAATTAGATGATGACCAGCTAATGTCTGCAGATTATCATTCATCCAATGGATATGATTATATTTTATTAATAAATAATAAAATGAAATTACAATTATTTCCAATAGATGAGATACTTGCACATACATTTATACCAATTCCAAAATCATTATATAATAAATATTTAACTGTTAAACATATCGATGGTAATACTCATAATAATTCCCTTGAAAATTTAGAATGGATTGAAAATAATAATTATAAATTATTATCATATCCTGATATATGTAAAAATACATATTTAATTTCTTCTATGGGTATAATAAAAAATAAAAATACCAATCATGTATATAAACCGTATTATACAAATGATGGACATTTATATATTTCTTTAAAAAATAATAATGGCCTTTGGAAAAATTTTGGTGTACATCAATTAGTATGTTTTCAATTTAATTCAAATTATTCAAAAGATAAAAAATGTGTTAATCATATTGATGGTGATCCTTCAAATAATCATTTTAAAAATTTAGAATGGGTTTCTTATGCTGAAAATAATAAGCATGCTTATTTAACTGAGCTTAGAAAACCCAGTAGATTAAATGCAAATGAAGATACTATTATAAAAATCTGTAAACTCATTGCTAAAAATATGACTAATATTGAAATATATAATAAGCTTACCAAAGAAGGTTGTATAATAAAAGACCAAAAGATGATATCAAGAATTAGATGTAAAGTTATTTGCAAGGGGATATCCGATCAATACTTTTAATAAGATTTGAATTGCAGTATGGACATGTCCAATAAAACTTATTCAATTTGATCATCCCCTAAAATAAATTAAATTAAATATACATTTAATTTATCGATGATGTTATGCAAACGGATGTTAATAAAATATAAAGGAGCGATACTCATGCCAATAGAATTATCGACGGGACGAAACTTTGTTCCATGTCGAATGCGATATAAACTTCCAACGGGCAAATCCGATAACACAATTTATTTGATATCGAATTCATTCGAATATGACATTGAGATGATCAAACAGATTCCACCTCCGAAGAATGATTATCGTAAGATAATATTCCCATATAAAGTAATCGATAAGATCGGTATCAAACCATTCCGATTTATTAAAAATCAGAATGAGAATATGCGAAAGGTTCAATACTTACAGAAACAAAAATTGTCTCCAGGAGTTATGCCAATCAACTATCCATATCCAACAACGATTACTGATGATCTTTATGTATCAATGTCTGAGTTCGTTCGATATACTTCATCGTTCTTACCATCATTATCGAAACAAAAGATACGAGAGAATATATTTGATATATTCTTAAAGACATTTGATCACTTTAAGTTCTCTCGTAATCGGTGTATCATTATTGATACACAACGGTATCCTATATTTACTGATGTAAATGCGGAAACATATCGATCGGATCTTATCAATGCATTACTCACTGCTTATATTCTTAACACTGAAGATCAAATTAAACAGCTTCCATTCATAATCATATTCCGTTCATCGGAGATGGACTATAAGATGGATCTTAACACGTTTGAAAAACGCGATGTTCAACGTTTAAGAATGATGCTTAAAAGCATCGGTAAAAAAGAAGCACCTGAAGAGCGACAAGAACCTGCTCCGGAAATCGATCGACCTTCTAATGAAGAATTAAAGGATGAAATTAATTCAATTCCGGATGATTTAAAGGTACCTACCAAGGAACTCACTAAAAGTGATGAAAATGCACAATCGAAGCCTCAAAATGACGTGTCAGACAAGGAGATTGAGGCTGCTGAAGAGGAACTTTCTAAGGAAAATAAAAATGCTTTGCATGAGAATGAAGATGAAAACATTGATTCTGATAACTCAACCGAAGAAGTTCAACAAATCCAAGCATCACAACATAACATATCTCGATCATTGTTATCGAGAATAAATTCGATTCGTTCTGACATCGAAGAGTTACAAGAACCTCTCAATCTTACACAAGATATCCATGATGAAACCAAAGGTTTATACAACTCCAAAATGATGCAGATAAGATCCATCTTACATCGTCGAGCTTTGGGACAAGACGATGAAGGTATCATGGCATCTCCGGATCAGCAACAGCAACTTACTGACATGATCACAGCTAACTTGAAGAACTCTCCGGTTGAATCTGAGATCTTGGCTCAAGCGGCGAAGAATGTTGCGGCAGATTCTGCTCCAGTTAATGAAGATTCTGTCAATGCATCAGTAACTTCACCTCGTGAACTCCAAATTCGTAAACAAGTTGGACAAATCAAACTCAATAATGTAACATTCGATACATTAACATCGAAGGTTGATGCTCCAATGCCAAAACCAGTTACTCCAAATAAGATTACGACAACAAATCCGGGTGCTCGAAAGGGTTCAGTCTATGCTGGAGCCACAAAGGAGTATGAAGACAAGCTTATGGACCGTGACATCGCTGCAGTGTTCATGAATTTGTCATCATTACCGAATGGATTCTATGTAACCAACGTTGAAGTCACAGATATTTCAACTTGTAACTCGTTATTGAACAATTGGCGAGTAACTTTACGCAATAAGAACACAGATCGTCAATCGATCATCAACATTAAGGTTCCAAAGGTTATCAATGGACGATTCTACAACAATGGTATCTGGTATAACATTGGTAAACAAGATTTTCCAATCCCAATTCTGAAAATTAATAAGAAAAAGGTAATCATCACGACAAACTACCAAAAAATTACCGTAGAACGTTACGATACTAAATCTTTGGTGGATATTTCGATGCTTGTTAATGTTATTAACAAAACATCGGATGAAAAGGGTAGAATTAAGTTCGTTGTACCAGGATCTTCCGTTGCAACCAACTCAAAGTACATTTCGACCATTGAATATGATGAATACGCAAAAAGATGGTTGTCATTTACCAATAAAGACACAGGATTGGAGATTGATTTCAACCGAGACGTTTGTCAAAAGAAATATGAGTTCGTAAAGGTACAACCAAACGAATTCTGTTGTGGTATGATCAATAAAGTTCCGATCGTTGTCAATACTGACACTGGTTTGACTCGAGATAACAAAACATTGACTGACACGATGGTCCATTCACTTCCACCGGAGTTAGCCGATGCATATTACAAAGTAAAGCCGGGTAAGTTGTCAATGTATTCTCAGATCATCATCGGTTGTACAATCCCAGCCGGTGTTGCGATAGCAGCATGGGAAGGTTTGTCTTCTTTAATAAAGAAATCAAATTCACAAGCTCAGATCGTTGATAAACGATTCTCTCAGCCAGGATACATTACAATTCCTTTTAAAGATAAGAGTTTGGCAGTTCCATCGACAACTCAGAACCAGTTATTGTTCAATGGCTTCTTTAGAATACCAACCAAAGCACATAACATTGGTGAGTTCGAAACTCCAATCATGGATCACAACTCAATCTATGTTGACATCTTCAATCAGTTATTCTTCAAACGATATGCTCAGCTCACAACCTTTATTACTTATTATCAATTCTTTGTCGATCCAATCACAAAAGAAGTTGCTTTACATTATAATATCCCAGATGACATTTGTGGTATGATCATTTATGGATCAAACATGTTGGCAGATAATAACTGTTCATCAGAAATCGCAGCGAACTTATATCGTATTAGATCATCGGAAATTATTCCGGCGATCATTCATTATCGTTTGGCATTTGCCATTTCGAAATACAATAACTCAACTGGATCGAAGAGTCGTGATGCTAAGATTGTATTCAATCCAAATGAAGTAATCAATGAGCTGTTAGATGTTCCGAATGTAGAACCAATGTCAGCTCTCAACCCAATGGTTGAACTTCATATGAGAGAAACTATAACCAAGAAAGGTTTCTCTGGTGTTAATGATGACCGTGCGTTTACTCTCGATAAACGTGCTTACGAAGATTCGATGATCGGTAAAGTTGCAATGTCATCACCGAACTCTGGTAACGTTGGTATCTCTCGTCAGCTTGTTGCCGATCCAAAGATCGAATCTTGTCGTGGTTATACTTCAGCAAAGGGCCCAGATGATGCTTATAATGATCTCGAACTTGCTTCATTCTCTGAACTGTTAACACCGGGAACTGTTTCACGTGACGATGCAATTCGTACAGCTATCGCAACATCTCAGACTGGACACATCGTACCAACAGCTGGTTCACAACCAGTACTTATCTCAAATGGTGTTGATGAAATCGTTCCATCATATATGACAGATGAGTTTTCAGTCACAGCCGAAGAAGATGGTAAAGTTATTGATATGAATGATGACTACATGATCGTTCAATATAAATCGGGAAAGAAACGAGCAATCGAAATTGGTCATCGTGAATCATTCAACTCTGGATCTGGTTTCTATATCGATAACAAACTCATGCCGGCATTGAAAGTCAATGAATCATTCAAACAGAATGACATCTTGGCATATCATGAGAAGTTCTTCTCGAAAGATATCGATGGAGTTGTAAGAATGAACATCGGACCACTCACAAAGGTTGCATTCACTGGAATTTATGCAACTTATGAAGACGCTGGTATCGTTACTGAGAAACTTTCGAAACGTTTAGCAACTAAACTTTCGATGTGTCAAGAAATAAAGCTTCATGAGACAGATGATATCGAAAAGATCGTTTCAATCGGTGATGAAGTAGAAGTATCTGATCCATTGATCACTTTTGGTATGGGTGACACTGGTGATAAGGCAGTCGACAACTTCCTCAGAGCATTCCAAGGCACAGACTTCATTGATAATGCAAAACGTGTTATCAAATCGGAACATTCTGGAACAGTTGCAATGATTAAGATGTATACAAACAAATCATTGGATAAATTGTCTCCATCATTAAGAAAACTCTTAACAAAACACTTCGAACAGAACAAAAAGAAACGAGCTATCCTCGATAAGTATGACGGCGGTCCATCGAGTTATAAAATGGGACTCGTTTATGAATATCCAACTGAACCATTGATGGAACCAACCATCAAGGGTAGAAGTTGTGATGTATTAATCGAGATCTATATCGAACATGAAGATGAAGCGGGTATCGGCGATAAGTGTGCGGCTTATGGTGCGAACAAACAGATCATATCTGAAGTTGTTCCACCTGGACAAGAACCTTACACTGAATCAGAACCAAACGAAGAGATCTCAGCCTTCGTTGCTCCAGCTTCCATCTTGAAACGTATGATTCCATCGGTTGTTATCATAGCTGCAGCCAATAAAGTTTTGGTTAAGCTAAAGAAACAAGTCGTTGAGATGTGGGATCAAGATGAATCTAAATTTAAATAATAAAAATATACAAAAAAGAACCCCGGGGATGACCCGGGGTTCCAAAGTATATTTCTTTTGTTCTATTAATTTATTTATCTTTTATTTACCATATGACTGGAAATAATCTAACACTTCAAACATGTATCCTCTGCTAAAACACGTATAATTGTCAATTCCACGATCAATATCATTTTCTCTTACTACTTTTGCATTTTCTTCGGATGACTGGTTAACTGGGAAAGCGAAAATTATCTGATCGATATCTTTGTCTAACATTTTATCCAGCTCATATGCAATATCTCTTATCTGTTTAGCTGGTATGCTTGGTTCTGGCTCATCTGCATCTAACCATTCCGGCCAGCCTTTTTCCTGGACAAATTCAAGCTGCTTTTTCATCTCCATGTATGCAGGGAAAGTTGGATACTGGTTTAAATATTCTATTGCTGCTTCTAAAGTGGCATTGCCACATGCGATGTACATTTTGTCTATAAGGTTCTTGTTAAATTCTTTTCTGTTCATATTAAATACCTCCAAAATGAATTAATAGTTTCTTCCAGCTTTCCAAACCGTTTTAATTAATGCCGATAAAGTTTCCACGAGAGCATCGGCCTCCTCTCGTGTTGTTATTCCTTCGATAAAAGGATAATATAAATCATCTTTTTCAAGAAGTCCCCCATTTGATTCTATATTCATTCTGGCACATTCCATCATTGTAAGTGCTTCATGTATTGCATCTGAAATATTATCGTTCATAATATTACCTCCTTAATGATCAAAGCAACGTATCTGCCAGGTTTCATCGCCTGATGTGGCACAACCCGGCTGGACTGTAATATTATATTCCTCTACTGCTACCGCTTTAAATAGTTCCTGGAGTTTAATACATCTATTAATTGAATATATCGCAGCGAATATGGTCCATTCCTCTGGACCAAACTGCGAAATTAAGGATCTCTTTACCATGGTAAGGTATTCTGTCAATATATGATAAAGATCCCCGATGACTTCTTCAGGTGCTGCAAACTTCTGAGCCATAATGTTTATAACCCCATCAATCAATACCTGTTCAGGTGTTACTGAATTGATGTCTGGATATTCTAGTTCGATATTTGAAGTTTTGTTATAAAGTTTTCCAGTGAAGCTTACAGTTAAAACTGTTGAGCCATTAAGGTATTCATCCTGACCAATATTCGATGGTGCTGCGTATTCTACATTATATTTTCCCATAATAAACTCTCCTCACTTTTTATTGTAAAACTTTGTCGGAAGCTCTGGAAGCTCTCGAAGTTTCTGTCCACGAAGCGGAATCTCTTGCTGAAAAACTTTCAGTATTTCAACAGAGTTTTCTAAACTGTCTTGAATAGAGATTAAATCTGCATCTGGATGTGGTTCATGTAACCGATACTGACAGTTGAACCCAAATAAAGCCGGCTCCACTTTATTTGGGACATATGTTGCAATCACCCATTCGCTATATGGTGCACGGTGAGGATATCTTTGATAAACAACTATTGGCTTATAGCCAATTTTTTTATAAATTTTATAGCGCATAGTAAGTACCTCCATGAATCAGCTTAATTATATCCGCGTGTTTTGCGAAAGGCTGCTCTGATTTGATCTGGTGTTTTGTGGATCGTGTAGAGTCTTTCAATATAATCGTTATCCGTCGTCTTTATCAATTCTCTCAATATAGTTGCACCCGTGATTTTATATTCACGAGTAGTTCTCCAGGCACACGTATTTGGATATTTACGCTGCCATTCTAATGTAACTGAATCGTCATCCAGAGTTTCTTCAACAACACCATCGGTATCAAATGAGTGATATGCATCACCCGCACCAGAATGTTCTGAACGGCAACGTATGGTTGTGTCAAACGGTTCGTTGTCATCGTAAACAGTTATCGACTTTACTCCGAGTTCTTTCTTAAGCTTTTCCCATTCAGGATCGAACCATTTGCCTACTCGATGTGTCATGTAGCCATATGGTAATCCAAATTCACCATTCAGCTTTCCTTTTGGCATTCTGCGCTTCTTGGTAGTAAGAAGATCAGCAGCATCATTATATATTAATAATATTTCTGTGGTAATTATACCACTTTTTGCATCAAATGTGATGTCAATTTCATGCACGCCGTCGGAATAATATCTTTCACTCCATGCAGTGAAAAGATATTCATTGTGTATTGTTATCATGTATTCGCCAACTTTGAATTCTTTTCCTATTGGAAAATCACTGAAATCACCAATGCTCACTAACTGTCCATCTTCAAATTTAATTCTTATCATAATAAATTCCTCCGTTGAATTAGCTGCCGTATGCATTCGGGCAGCATACAAAATTGTTTACGTTGATATCAAAACAGAATTAAATTTCTATTTCATATCAAATTAATAATATACATATAGAAATAAGAAATAATAGGAAATTAAACGCAAAATTAAACTTTTATAAAGTAATATATTAAGAAAGGAATGATAATATGAAAGCCAATTACAATGAATGGTTTCATAAGTATAATCAATACATTGAAACTAAGAATCGTGNNGGTTGGATTGATATCATGAAACGAATCAAAGTTTTGGAATCAGCTGGTAATGAATTATATAATCAGCCATTAGGTGTAGCCGGTACTGAACGTGGGTTCTCTCATCTATTGGATTTAATGGCGAAATCAAATTACTCGTTCAATGATATTGATGAATCATTACTTAAGTCATATAAACATACTTTACAAGCATCAATGTCAAACATGATGGTGAATTCTCATGCAATCGTGTTACATTGTACAAGTGAAGATAAGAAATACGTTTCATATGATCAGATGACAAGATATTATGTCGTCGATGTTCCATTTATCCAAATGCATTTCGGTGAACGTGATGAATTCATCCGTCAGAAGTTACAGATGATGCATACCAAGTCAAATGGTAAGTTCATTGACATCCAACAGTTCGTTTCAGAAGATTTCGATAAGATTTTAAACTTCTCATTGGTTGTAACAGTCAATGGTTACTTCTGTAACGATTGTAAGATCGCAATCGATGAACATGGATTCAAATTTAAGATTGCTTGGACAAACAGTGCATCAGATACTGGTAATGAAGCTCTTGACATCATAATCTACAAGTTAGATGTTCTTAGAACGCATCATGTTCAGGTATCAACTCATTACATCAAAAAGAATCAACACATTATCATGTCTGATCTTGGAATCGATGGATCTCGATACAAAAACAATCATGTGAAGTGTTTGATTGACTTTTATTCTCCAGAATACTTACGAGGTGGAAGATGTAATCCGATCTTTGGTTTAATGACCGACACATATTTGTTAGTTCATTCATATGATGGAATATCTGATCAGTTTATTAATACTTATCCAGATTCAGCAAGATGTTTTGCAATCATATATGAATTGGAAAACTTATTTGAGATACCAAACATATTCCCGGCAACAAACTACTTCGATGTATTGGATGATCGTAGAGTTTATACAGAAAGAGCGGAAGGTGTTGTTGATTACAATGATTTCCGAGTTGTATCAGAAGCAATTGTCTCATCAACCAAACCACCAATCTGTACTCCACCAATTATCATTGATCGAGACTCAACAGCTTCATTCAATACGATCATCGACTGTATCAATCTCAAAACAAAGCTTTACAAGTTAGAACCAGAGTTGACAAGAGTCGGCGGCAACATGAGCTTTGATATATATCCTCCAGCAACAATCCAAGCTAACTATAACGAGTGGATCACCACTCCACTCACTCAGGTTGCTCAAGAACTTGAAAAGTATTACGCAACTTATCTCAAGGGAGCAATCTTAACATCAAGAGTTCCAAAAGAATACACATCAAGATTCCGTGAAGTAATTGATGAGATAAATTCATTAGCAGCAGATGGAGTAGCAACAAACATCCCATCTCATACGGCGAAGTGTGATGTTTATAATAAATACAATTGGTATTCTTTCGTAGATTATATTTCAGAACCATTCGAACGTGAATCGATGAGAGTATTCCTTGATATCAAAACAATATCACAAGGCAGAATGAATTTCTACAAGGATCCAGCCAATACATCATTCTATGATGGCATCTCACCACACAGATTCAATCGTCCAATCTCTGAACAATGTTTCATTACATTGAAATGGAATCTCGATCGTAGGATTTGGTTGTTCGCAGCTCCAAAGATAAATCATTTCAAAGGAATCGGTAATTCATTCTATATCGATTCTGGTTTAACTGGAAATGAGATCTTCAAGTTCTTCGTTCAGTATACTGATACAGATAATCCAGTTGAACTCGAGACAGATCCATTGACATTAGAACAAGTTTATGATTTCGATAAGTTCTATGAAGAAACATCGAGACATTTAGGTTACATCAAATACTGGAATGCAGAAAACAAACTCATGAAGTTATCCAAGATTCTGTATGGCAAGTATGATGATGAAACAGTTGTTCAAGTGTTAGGTAGAATTTTATCAGGATCAGTTTCAGCAGATGAGATCATAAATCAATATGGATCAGAAATCAAATATGATGATGCTGGTAAATCATCTTTAGTTTACAATAAAGAATTAGGTTTCTCTCAGTATGATCCATTCACATCAGATGCTGCACCATTTACTATCAACTATTTATTCTATACAATGATGATGATCCATGATAATGTGGATAACATCGAAGCATTGTTCATGAGAATGTTAGTCGATAAGAAATATAGTAATCGATACATCGATGTCAATATCTCAGATGCAATCGATACTTCAATCACAGTTCCAGTTAATTATTCTGGATTCTCGAAGTCACCAATCTTAGTTGAGACAGCTTCATCAAACATTCCAATTGGTGTTAGCATTTATTATGGTATTCCATTCGTAGTAAACAATCGAGCTACAGCAACTCCAACAGCTTATCGTTATACATTCAACAAGTATGACAATGACATTCATTATCCATTGCTTCTTGAAGATGGTTTCGCTCCAAATGGTGGATACTTATGTTGGGACAGAATAGAAGACTTTGATTCACGTCGAGTTGTATATTCATATGACATTCAAGTTGGTAAATTGGTTTCAAAGTATTTGACTTATGCTTACACATGCATTTCCAATATCGAAACTAATTATGCAAAGACATACGACTGTCGTTATCTCATCGATGCATTCATGTCCAGTTACAATTTAATCAGAGATGAATTGTTTGATATCAGAGCTCAACAAAGATCAATCTTACAAACAGATTCATTGAATGTAATCGAATTGATTGTAGATGACAATGAATTCTTAAGAAGACTCGATCACATTAAAGAATTCTTGACAGACATCAATAAGATCAGTTACAATAATAAACTGAATCCGATCAGATCAATGTTGGATGATCTTGTAAAGATGATCAAGAAGATTTATGTACAAACTGGATTCGATAATGAAGCTTTACGTAGAATCAGAAACCTTTATGCTTACTTATGTAAGTATAATAACATCATGAACATTCATGAACTGAAATCTTGGTGGGAGAATTTAGATATCGAACAGATTCAGCATCTGGTAAATGTATTAGCAGAGAATCCAAACTTCAATGAGTCAACGACAACTATCAATTCATTCTATACTGTATTAAATCAGTACATGCATGACAAGTTCTCAGAGATTGAAGATCTTGATAATATATTCTATGAGAATACACTCGATGAACTTAATCCAACTCACTTCTCTCCATTGTCAAGCTATCTTAAAACAGTATTTACTAATTACATATTCGATCTGTATGCGATTGACCAAATTGAATTCGATAAGGATCCAATCTATCAGTCGAGACCATACTATGTATTGATTAGTGTCAATACAGATAACTTTAAAGCTCCAATGGATGTTATGTCCGGAGATTATAAGTTATTATGTAAAGCAGATACAATTGCAAATGGTAATGGTTGGTCAATCGATGGCATAGTTCCTTTATGTGAATATGCTTGCTTTGATGATACTCCGTTATCAACATTATCTGCAGAGATATTCGATAGATCCAATAACTCATTGGGTACAATCGAAGTTGATATGACATTTATGAAAGCGGGTTCATCAGTTGGATCAGATGGATGGTTACAGATGTTACCAAACATAGCAACAACATCAATTGCATTCAACAATGATCATGAAGACATGACAGTAGTTTCAGGCAATGTAGTTTCTTCAATACATTCTGAAATGAACTTCGAAATGTTATATGGAAATAAATATATTCAGCTTGATCATGACAATGCTTATGTGTTAGATCCAGTTACTTATGAAGAACATGTTCAAGAAATAGTTCGTGTTCCAAATAAGATGCTGAATAGTTTATTGATTCGCGAGAATAGTAATAAAGCAAACCCAAGAATGTTCTTCAAGGCAGGACAAGTAATTCATTTACCAATTGATGAGACAACCAATAAACTTATATCAGTATATGGTAGATGTTTTGTTGGTCAAACATTATATTTGGCAACTGATGATGGTTTATCAGTATTCCCAGTTAAAGTAACAGCGATCGATCATACAATTGCTCGTGGATTTATTGAAGCAGAAGTAGATTCGATTAATGCAAAATGGTTTGAAACAACTGACCCAGATGTTATCGATAAATATCTCTCGACAACTGTTGAGTGTCATGTTCTTGATGATAATATGATGAACTTTGTTAAGGAATACAATAATTCCGATTATGGTTCATATTATATTCCATCAAACGTTGATAATAATGGAGACACACCAGAATCTTTACCAGGTGATCCAATCTTTGTTACAAACAACGAGAAATATGTTTACTCACGTCTGAATTACTTCTTCCATGAAGATATTCCAAACAGATTCATCGATGATGAGAAAGCTGCATGGAAATTCATATATCTTGGTGAAGCGATTGGTAAATATGGAACAGTTCCACCAGAACCAGTTCCACCAACTCCAGGACCAGACCCAACAAGATATACCCGAGTAGAATATATCGAATCAGCTGGTGATGCTGCTTTATTATTAGCTCAAACATATAATTCTAATACAAAAATGTTTTTGGATTTTAGTTTGTATCCTCAAACAATTACAATTGAAAATCCAACAGCTTCAGATTTCGTTGTTTTATTCGGTGCATCTAATGATCCAAAACTAAATAAGTATGACTCTTCAGATGCAAATCAATACTATGCTTGGGTCGGAATGTATCAGCCAAACTATAGAAACTGGTATAATGTATTTGCTATTCAATGTTCAAATACTAATGCCATCCATTCATCCGGACATAGTTTCTGGTCACATACCTCTGCAAATCCAGATGATAGATGGTTCATACTCATTGACCATGATTCAATGTATTATGATTATGCTTCTGAATATAGTAGAGGACAAGCGAGCTGGATTGAATGGGGAGTTATACCTGAAGGAACTCCAGAAGGTGAATTACCATTAGCAATTCTTGGTATGAATACTGGTAATGAGATCACTAATAAAATTGGTGGTAAATTATATGAAATCAAAGTTTGGGATGGCGAAACATTAATTCAGCATCTTTTACCATGTACAGATGAAACAACTTCAAAGACTGGTATGTATGATTTGGTTCGTAATGAATTCTATCCATCAGCAACAGCAGTTGATTTCACTCCAGGTCCAACTATTGAATGGGAAGAAGAATACATTTCAGGATCATCAAGTGAACCATCAGAAGACCCAACCCCACAGATCGATACAATCAAGATCAGTTTAATCAATAAGGAAACAACAGACATCACACTTCCAGAACGTTATCCAATTCTTCGTGAAGAACCAGATGATCATAAAGTTTGGGATGAAGAAGAAAAGGTATTCAATGAAGTTATTCAAACTACTTTAGAACCGGCGAAGTTACAAACAATAGTTACCATTGCTCAGTTGGAATACCAAAGAGATATGGCAACAGATGACAATACTCGCAATCATTATCAACGCGAGATTGAATCAATGCAACGTAAGTTACAACGAATCGAAGAACGTATCGAAAAGATTAAGCATTATAATGAACAAAAGGAATGCCCGACAACTTGGTACAATGTTCGTTCACTTGAAGCAGCATTGATTTATATCAACAATGGTCGAGCAGTTACAGATCCAGCAATCATTATCGATAAACGTGATATCCCAATCACAGATCGACTCAATGTATTCTTATATGATTGGAAGAATAAGAAATGGATTGACCCAGCAACTTATACAGTCAGAACAAATGTTGTTGATATGGTTATTGACAATAAGGCAGATTACATTACTCCAGATATTATGAAGGAAATGATAATCACATCAGATGGTTCATGGTTATACACTGATGACATATTAGTTTATGTTGCATTTAATAAGTCAGACATTTATGATGAGATTACATTAAATGATAACACTTGTCAAGTTAAGTTCAAACCAATCATATCCACAGCAAAACAATCCATCTTAAATCCATATGGACAAATCTGTATCAGAAAACATTTCGATGGACATGAATCATATAAGTTCACAGAATACAATGCAAACGAACACGAGTTCGATGGTAATGGATATTACATCAAGAGAGTTTCACAGAATGGAAAGTATGTTGGAGCTCCGGTAATGAGAATCTGTGATATGACACTGACATCAAATGGTACAACGTTAAACCCAGAAGATTTAACTGTTTACATTAAGATGCCATTCGGTTCAGTATCAAACGTTGTCAACTATGCTTCACCACAATATGTAGCACAAATTTATTCTGCAATAGATGACTTTACTCCAGATGAAACAATCCGTTTGATTTGTGTTAACAATAATTCACAAGCTCAATTCAATGGAGCAATCTCAACAGTAATGTTTGAAGCAGTTACAAGTATAAACGAGAGTGAACGGCCGATCATTACAATAACGAAGTCAACATTGAATAATTTCATCGAGGGTGATTATGTTTGCACAGTATTCCGTTGCAATGATTACAAATCATATGGTGGTTTAATATTAGTAAGCGTTTCATCCAACACAGAACAGATCATGACAGACAATGGTAGATGGGTTCGTATCCCAGCAGAATTATCATATTACAAAGAACTCCCAGATGAGTTCGTTGTAGTTCCAAACGATACGGAAACGATCGATCCATCGGATGTTGTAATCAATTTGGATAATATTTACCAGAATTCTGTTCAAGATGAGATAACTATTTACAATGAGAATGATAATCCATTTGAATTTTACTTCAATGAGGATACACATGTTCGTTATCCAATCTCAAATGTCACAATGAATGATCCACATTCAAGATTTGTTGTTGATGTAGCAAACAATCCAGATGTTCAGGTTGCTAAGATGACTTACATTGGAATTTCTCGTTATGCATCATTAATTATCCCAGAAGATGGTGTTATTGATGTAACAGGATCAATTCCAACTCCACTTTCTCGTGATAGATATGAATGGTGGGTAAATGGTAGACAGATTAAAGGTGATGATGTTGTTATCCTTTCACCAACATCATTCCAGTTACGTAATCTCCGTTCATTAAAGAACTTCGAGCTCATTGAGTTGGTTGATGACATCCATGACAGTGAAATCATGACTCAAGGTAATGTTTACGTTGATATCAATGGTAAAACATATGGATCATATCGTTTAGCATTGTTATCTAACAAAGCATTTGTTGATCAAAGTATCAGATACTTATTTAATACTTCAAACCATACAAAGTTCAATGATTATACAAGATCTATTGATAATCATCCAAACAATAATGATATTGAAGATAATATCTTAGATCAATTGACTTATGATGATTCAAACATTACAAAGTATACTCAGCTTTATAATAAACCATCAATCAATGGAATTACAATCTACAACATGAGTTCAACAGATCTCGGCTTAAGTGAAATTCCAGTTGATAAGTTGATTAATATGTATGATGAAGTATGGAAAAAAGAAATCATCACTGATCCTTTGTTCGTAACAACTCATAAAGAAATCACAGCAACTGAGAATCATATCGTATTACATTCAAAGCCAGCTACTGGTTTAGGATATCCAGATTCAATAGTTGTATATGCTTCTGGTATTTCAGAGAAGTGTTTCACACTGTATGTGTCTAAATCACATAACGGAAGAATCACTGACCTGGCAAATACTGTGAAGATCATCCCGCTCATTCGAGTTGGAACTTATGCAATTATAGAAAAAGAATATTCTGGTATGTGGTTACATTGTACCGAATCAGATGTTGAAACAATTAAAATATAACAAAAAAGAACTCCGGGGGCAATCCCCGGAGTTCCTAAGTTATATAATACAAATATCTCGTAATCAGTAATCAGTCATCCCAGCCACAAGCATAACCGACATTGAATCGGTTATTGCCGTATGCTTCGAATGCCTCTTTTAATTCATCATGTTTATACAGTTTAAATATAATGGTATTCAATGATCCTTCTTTCGCGAAAGGCTTTAATAATTCATTCACCTCCTCTACAGAGGTTCTCGAATTAATCTTTTCAATCTTTTCAAGAACCTCTATTTGTTTTGCAGCTTCGTTATATATTATATATAACTTGGCTTTTGAGATATTCTTAATAGAGTCCACTCCAATGAGCTCTAATAATTCTTCTGGGCTAAATATTTCGGATACGTCTTCATCATTGAATCTATTATATAATTCGATAAGTCTGTCAAACTTATCTTCTGATATACAATTTGATTCATAAATTTTCTTCATGACTTCTTTTACTCCTGCCATGCTTTTGCAGAAGCTTACTTTTGATTCTTCCACTAAATATAACATTTTTCCTCCTTAGCCTTCGAAGCCAGATTCAACTGAGAATCCATTTTCAACTCCCCATCTGTCACAGATCTCATCCGCTTCAGTGAGTCTGATATACGCTTCCTTCAAGTCTGGATATAACTTTTCAAAGGAAGTCAAATGTTCTTTGTTGAAGTAATGGCCCATGTGATACAATGAAAGAATCAGATCTTCCATGGTTCCATCTGTTGAGCACGCAATCAGATACGCTGATATATCTGCGTGGCCATAATAGTGCGAATATTTGTCGTCTATTATTTCCTTACCCTTCCTAAGTTTATTATCTTTGGATATTGGTTTGCCAATATCATGGTAGCGTGCAGCATGAGCCGCTACAACATCATCTGGATATTCCTTCTTTAGATAAGATTCGCATGCAAGCATATGATCTTTTATATTGAGAGGATGATGTGTGTTATTGTGAAGGACACCCTCGCAATCATCAAGATAATCCTCCATTGTTTTATTGTTATCAGGATGCTTGAGTAGATATATTTCATCCCAGCCCTCATCCATTCGAGGAAAGCTCATATTTTTAAACATACGGAGGATAACATTCTCTGGAACATGTCTGTCTCGGTTATTGTTCTGGTTGAAGGCGATGTTTAAATCGGTACAGCATGCTACTAATATTGCCTTCTTAAACTTACCCTCATAAGTTTTAAGATTGCTGACACGATACTTACGAATTAATGCAGTTGCATCAATTATAACGGATCCTCCTGCTTTAAGTTCTTCTCCAGCTCTGTGCTGAAGAATGCCAAAAACTCTATTAGAATCATCCTGGCACGCAGCTGTGCCAAAGAGCTCTTCCCTGATAGCGTCAGATGATGCAATGTATGCATCAAACTGTTCTGCTATCTTCTGAGCGGCGAAACTTTTACCTGAACCTGGGAATCCGAACATAACAACGAGTGTATTTTCAGAAACTGGGATTTCATTTACATTTGTGATCTCATTATACATTTTACATTACTCCTTTAATCTTATCAAATTAATTTATTTATAGCTGAATCAATATAGCAATAGCTAAATGGAGGAATCTGATACTGATCAGATTCATCATCCCATTCTTCACCATTCCATACATAATTGTCTTTATTGTACGAAATGAACATGTCAATCATATATCTCAGATATGATGGTTTCTTAAATATCCTATCCCTCAGGTCATAAAGCGCCTGAATCGGAGACGGATGGTTATCTGTAAAAGGCGTATGCTTTAAATAGCTACACTTTGTAGGGATTGGTTCCCCATAAAGCTGCACTCTGATGTCATATACTTTTTCATGGGTTATTTCATACCATGAATTCTCGTTCGGATCAATTAGTTCTTTATAATTGATGACATCTTCAGAGAGATACCATATCAAATTTTTTACGTCTTCATAGACACCATATGCTATAACTCTGTTTGCTGGTGCTGGTGATATTATTTTCTTTCTTCCCATGATAAATTCCTCCGTTGAATTGCTAACCCTTATGCATTTGGGTAGCATAGAAAATTGTTTACGTTGATATCAAATTAAGTCAAAGCTTAACTCATATCAGTATAATAATATACATATGAAAAAATAAAATAATTTGAGATTTATGGCCGGGGAATTCCCCGGCCAATGTCTCAATAAGCAAAAGGAGGATTCAATATGAAGTCGCATAGCCATAGACGAGAGAAAACCATGAAACTAAAATTGAATCGGATTAAATGATAAAAGATTACCATTTAATGCTTGTGGAGGGATTTGAACCCTCATGTCTCTCGACAAGGGATTTTAAGTCCCTCGTGTATTCCTGTTCCACCACACAAGCAAATTAAAAGGATAGATCGGACTCGAACCGACTACCTTACGGTTGATATGCCATGTCGTAAACTGTCGCGTAAAGCCGTTGTTTCAATGGTTCTCTTCACACCGTATGCTCTGCCAATGAGCTACTACCCTTCACAGTTTTGATCAAAAGATCGAGGTATGTACCCTCCTGCAGCTTTCATAGGGGGATTCTGCTACCCCACGAAAGGATGTGCTGGAATCGAACCAGCAACAACTCAACGAGTTTCACCTCGTTTGCTTCCATCAGCTTTCGTGTACACTACTGAGTTTCATCCAACGGGAAATATAGGACTTGAACCTATGGCCCTCTGATTAACAGTCAGATGCTCTAACCAACTGAGCTAATTTCCCATAATAGAAGAGGAAGGATTCGAACCTCCGAAGCATTCCGCGTCACATCCGGTCTGTGACTGCTTTGGCCACTTGCATACTCTTCTACCATCAAATCAAAAGAGTCCCGCGGAACCATACCAAGATACAATTTCTTTTTTACTTTAAAAATGAAATACAACTGCTGTACGTATCTTTCACAATTGATTGATGAAATGCTTGAAGTGGGACTTGAACCCACACGCCTTTCGGCAAATGATTTTGAGTCATTCTCGTCTGCCATTCCGACATTCAAGCGGTTGTAGAGGATAAGCACCCATTCAACTTATCCTCACGAGGGATAGTATTGTTCTTGTTTTGGAAACTATTACAAAGAAGGTAGTTGGAGGTATCAAACTGAATACCCATCATTCAGTTTGATTAACGGCTTCGACAGGACTTGCACCCGCATCTCCCGGTACCACACTGGGTATTTTAGTTATAGAGACTTTCAAAGACGTACCTCCGGAGTCATCAATGAAATTCTAAATAACCTTCGTCTTAAACTACAAAGCCAAGGGAATGGACAGGACTCGAACCTGCGACCACGGTACTCCTTCTTCTCGTGATTTTATCCAACTAAACTACCATTCCATACGGAGGTGGCAACGACGCACTTCTCCGTCAAACCAGGTAGAGCTGGTTTGTTCATCGTTGCCACTATGAAGAAGTTTCGACGAATTGTTGTACTAACTAACGCACACTCGCCAAGTACGAAGGATCCGGCCGACTGAATCCTCAGAGCCCAGAGTTTACCCTTGCCACTCTGAAAGGTGAGACGAGTTACAGGATTCGAACCTGCGTTCTCGTCATTGAGTATAATGAAAAAATGGTATGATAAGGAAATGTTGGCTTCGGTAGAAGGATTCGAACCTTCGATCACGGAGTCAAAGTCCGCTGTCTTAACCACTTGACTATACCGAAATACCGGTTGATGAAAATTAAGAGGTGATAACTCAATGACGATGTTCTAGCCACTAAACTAAACTCGTATATTTAAAAGTGAATAACTTAACATGCATACTCAAAGTCTTATAACTGTTCATCATTCGTTTAGCATTGTAACCTGTTTAAAAGCAAAAATTATTGATTAACATTAACGTTGGTGCAAGTGCTGTTAAAAGATACTAACTTATGACAGACACTGGATAATTATATAGTAAACAGTTTTCACCAAATCGTATGATTTAGAAAATCTTTAGATAAATATGCCTGATTGTGGTATGGCAAATCTTAAAATTAATAATGATTTTGAACTCTATTATTTTTATTTAAGATATTATATTCAATTGTAATAACTAGTTACATGCTTCTTCATTATTTATATTGGTATGTTAGAATGCTTTAGTATGCATGCTAATATTATTCTAGGTAATTGATAAGTAGAGAGATGTTCAGCTATCTTCATAGAGTAGTGGTTTATTCGTACGACGTGTTTGATTAAGCCTGGAGGTAGCTTTGCATTACCCTTAAACCAATTGATGTTGTTTGATTAATATTAAACTGTTAACGTATTCGCAGCCCAGAGATGTTCGAGATGTTTTTTTGAATACGTAAGGAAATAGTACGAAGATTAATACCAATCAAGACAGAAGACGACAACTTACACATGGCAGTAGTGTTTTATCAAGGAGATTGTGAAACCGACTGTTGATAATTCACTCGAATATTATTTAATGTGCACCTTAAATAATATATACACAATAATCCCTACAAGTTGTCAGTATAGTTTATATTGTATATACAATATTGTGTATAGCAAATAAATAAATATAACGATTCCTCCCAAATGGGAGGAATCATTTTTATATTTATTCACTCATAATTCCTAAACAGATATCACACCATTCTTTCAGCGAGATATTGATCTTCTCATTTACGTAGTCAGTCATGCATGACAGATGGAATGCTTCAAACTTATCAGCTAATTCGCCTGGTAAGAAACCAGCGTCTAAAGCGTCACCATCGAAGTCAGCATTATAACCACCCAGAGGTTCTGGAGGTAATGAGATAGTATCATCTTCCGCTTTATAGTCTCTGATACGACAAAGACCGATTGATGCCAAATTGTTTGTAGGTTCTCTCAATAAGAATATCCATGCATTCTGTGCAAGGATCTCATCGAGAAGATGCAGTACTTCTTCATGAGCTTCATAATTGTTCACGAATAAATATGCATGTTCCAGACGATTGATTCCACATATCTGACGCTTAACAACCATATGTGCCAACTTATACTGGTATACAGTTACTAACATCGATAAAGGTATATCTACTTCGTCTGCGTTAAGTGAAATGTCCAATGATATTACTGCTCGTCCTGAGTTCGAGAATGTACCACCATTGATCTGTGCACGAACTATACCATACTTGTGTGATATGTTCGTATCTATCTCTGAATAACACGCTTCAATGAAATACTTCTGAATGTAATTCAAAGCCGATATCTTTTCTTCGTCCAGAATCATATTAGGTAATCTCTGAACGATAGAAGTCATCGATGTAAATGGTTTTGTTATTCTTGGATAGAAACAAGTCTCTGAGGTTTTGTTAACTGGTCTGAATGCAGTTGAGTATATCGGAATCTTATTTGTAAACACAGCTAATTTGTTCTCTAATAGTATATCCACTTCTGGATTGTTCTTAGAAGCACAAGCTGTTACGATTTCTTCAAATCTATCTCGGAACCTATCGTGTCCAAGTCCCTGATAACAATATTTGTTCTTCGGGATCTTCTTCTTAATTACTTCAAGCTTATCATCCGATTTTCTACCAGGTTTCTTTGATTTCTTTTCTTCCGGCACCTCTTCACCTGTATAGTTGATAATCTTATCTTCTATATAGTCTCCGAGTATGAACCTCAGCATGTTTGTACCAACCACACGTTTCAGCATATCATAATAAGCTGGTGAGATGACACAATGTTCTCCAAGGTTCAGCCAACCTGTGTAGCCAAAATTCAATCCGCGTAATATTATCTCGGATTTGCATAAAGGACAAGTCTGTCCAATCAAATCCTGCCCGATAAATGCACCGCATTCGCATCTAAACTCTGAATCCATATAATTGGATGAGTTTACCAAGGTTTCTATGTCGACTGATGAGAATTTATCCTCATTCTCTATAACGAATCCATTATGCTGGATCTTATCCTTCAAGTATTCATTATAATAGTCGATTCTTTGTAATTGCATTGCCATTTCCTATATCCCCCTTTAATCAATTCTGTGATTTCATAAATTCAAACAGATCTACTATGACTTCAAGTATATCCTGGGTCATCTTACTTGACTCATAGACCAACTGTGTATCCAGAAGTTCTGGAGCATTATGATTCACAATCGTGTATGAGTTGAGGATACAGTTCTGAATACTTTCAACATACTTGGTGACATTATTTTCACCGAGTAAGTATTGTTTCAAGTTATTCAGCTTGATGAACTTATTAACAGCTCCTACCTCCTTCTTGGTTAAAGTCTTGGTCGATGTAGCTGTTGTCTTAGCCATCAATATATTGATTAATGGATTAATCTTAGTATCTTCTTCATTAATCCATCTCAGTTCCATGATCAAATGTCTTACATAGAGTAAAACGATGTACTTTTGCTTGTTATTCAACGTATTAGTCGAGATAGATGAGTGGAATAAGTTATAGAGAACAGTATCTACTAATAACTTACTCAGATCATTCATCTGCGGTAAGTTCGTTAAATAGAAATCCAATGGTGATAAGTCGATTTCCACAGCAATGTGTGCGATAACAGAGTTGAGGTCTTTACTCATACAAGTAAATTCTCCAGCATTGAAACTTCTTATCAGTGACATTGGTGATGAGTTGTTGATAGCATCCGATATTAACTGGGCTGGATCATCAATGTTTACCAGTGCATATCTTAGCATCTTTCTACGAATGATGTTAGTAGCACGGGATACAACAGATGTGATGAAACCTACACAGCTTTCAACTGGTCTCTTATTTAAAGAATCCCATGTTGAAGCATATGATAACTTAATTAACGAATCTGCCAACAGTGTTTTTCTTATAACATTATGAGTTACTGTCGGTGCTGTTACACCTTCCATTGCCTGCATATCATAAACGTTTGAGTTACTCTTAATACTCTGAGCAACAGCCTTGTTTATATATGTATACAGCGTTGGATGCATCTGTGGGTTAAGCTTATTCATCGCATAGATATAAGCTTCTGCAAATAACTCATACTGATCTCTCGGTGAGTTTCCTGTGAGCTTGATGAAGTGTTCGATAAAGATATGCATGACCTTTATCATGAAAGCCAGCATAAACATATCACGCAGAAAGTCTACGTGGAATAATCCTAAAGTTACATCTCCTACGTCATTCTCTTCAGTCATCTTACGTATCTTCTCAATGATACGATCCGAGAATAGTGTTCTGTACAATTCCTCATAATACTCTTTTATGTTTGCTATTGTATATGTCTGTGAGTCAGTGATATACTTTGCAGCTAACATATTCGAGATAAGTTCATTGTCATCATCATATAATGCACAGAAGAAGTTTATCTGTTCACAAATACGATTCTGAACATCTGAACGTTTTGATCTCATCTGGAAAATTTCCATAGCGGGATCAATGACATCATTCCCATCTGGGAATAATAAATGGAACATAACAATGATTTGTTTACCAGAGTATCTGATGATGATATCTTCTGGTAATGGATTCCAATTAATGAAACGAGTCTTCTTGAATACTCGTCCTCCCTCACCCTTTGGAAATCCATTGTATGGGTACTCTGTTCCATGTTTGCAGTTGTACACGTACGGTTCTTCTGGGTCATACAGGTACAACAACATTTTGTTTACGGAATCCTTCTTCACGTAAACACCTCCTATTTCCATATTTCATAAATACTATATTAAACCCGCCGAAGTAACTCCGGAAAAGTTTACAAACTTTGTCTTCTCCCTCAGCTTGTCTGCAATCCCATCACAGACAACATCTGCTAAGCACAAGAAATCGTCAAATATAGTTATGGCAATAGGCACTTCGATATCCAAACATTTTAATATGTTCGATGGCGAAGCTGTCATAAACGTATAATTGACGTGCTCTGATAAGATCTGCTTAATATCTCCTGTAATATACTTTACTGGCACACCAAAAGTTTTAATATAGTCAGATTCAATAATGGGTATATACTTCTCCGTATAAACATACAATTGTTTGATTCCGTTGTCCTCAGCTGCTTTGAATACTTTATAAAAGTACCACCAGTTCGGCTGCCAAGTAACGAATGAGTTTTTGTATTTATCCACCGTAAATTCTATATCAAATTCTTCTCGTAACCAAATGGATGGGTCTTCATTTGGACGATTAATGTAGCTAAGCAAGATGTCCTGAGTGGACATCTTACGTAGCTTATCATTATTATACTCTTTTGATTTCAGGTATCTCGCTACATTATATCCGACCATCGCAATGATGTCATCATACTGTACGATCAACCCTTCCTTGCCAATAAAGGAAAAGTCAACCATTAAAATGGAGCATCATCGTCGTCAGATGATGCGCCGCCGCTGGTAACTGCAAGGTCTTCCTGTCTGATCTTATGATTGATTGATTTGTTGTAAGCCTTCTTAAGGTATTCTCTGAACAGTCTCCATGAAGCAAATACATTCTTATTGCCTACAGGTAATGATGCGAATGTAATTGTTCTGTCGCCGCGGTCATCCTTAATGTTGAGCTTAACTTCTGCCGGAGCACCAATCACTGAAAGAGTAGCGTGCTTTGGACCACCGACATTGATTGTGAAGTTGTAAGATGGGATCTCTGCTTCATTTGCAGTAGTATCAAGTAATGCGATAGCTATTTCAGCTGTGAGCATAACTGATGGAAGCTGCTGTGGATGAGTCTGCTCATATGAAGCCGCTCCTGTTGCAGGGTTCTTACCAATTGACTGCTTGATTGCGATAGTTGTCCATGTACCAGATGGTGTACGATAGTTGCCGATATCAACTCTTGCATCAGCACCATATACTGTACCAATTGGATTGGACTGCTTTTCGCCATCGTTATTGCCGCCATTGTTGTTATAACCGTTATTGCCGAAATTGTTGTTTTGCATAAATGCCATAATATAACATTCCTTTCTAAATAATAATATAGTGTAGTTATATAGTATAATGTTATTATACTACACCGAAGT
>LXOW01025116.1_pt1 | contig 74613 bp, 75 predicted proteins | sample 1368591 | NCBI WGS metagenome assembly LXOW01 (sample SAMN04884650, study PRJNA319009) | bovine gut metagenome | isolation source: Cow rumen | host: Bos taurus | place: Italy: Legnaro (PD) | collected 2014-07-09
ACTCGACTTGAAGGTCAAGCTCAGCTACAACCCTAGAGTCAACCTCACTTACACCTATTCCAAGCCTGCCTTGGCCAATTTCAGTGCCGCCTACGAATATAGGAACGAACATTTCGGCATCTTGATAAGTAAAAAATCCCTCAATTTAGGTTACCATCAGCAAAAAGTGAGTGGTTATATCTCGCAGTTCCACCTGCTTAACTTCAGCACCAATGTTGGCTTGTCATATAGCGGCATGAAATATGACCTTGTCACCATGGATGAAATCGCCGAATTAGACACACTCTTCCGTGATATCAGAATGCTCACGCCTTTTGTCAACTTTACCTACGACAATCTTGACGACACTTATTTTGCCAAGCATGGTATTTCTGCCAACATCAATTCCCGTTTCTATTATGAGACCAAGGAAAAAGGCAAGTATTTCGACCTCAACTACTCTGTTCTAGGCTACATCACGCCCAAAAACGGAAGATTCACCATCATTCCACAGCTTTATGGTCGCTTCTCGTATGTCCCCGACCGTGAGAACATGCCTTTAGGCTTGACCAACCTGTTTGGCAGCGAGATAGCAGGCCGTCATTACGAAGGACAGATGCCCTTTATTGGCATTGGCGGCATTGACGCTACCAGTGCCAGCATGATGAGTATTCTTCGCTGCGACTTGCGATACAATTTCTATGGGAAGCATTATGTAACAGCGATGTATAACATCATGGCGAATTGGTCCTATTGGATTGGCAACCGCTTCTCCGATGTGTTTGCCCATAGTTATCAAGGAGCAGGTTTGAAGTATTCGTACAACACTAAAGTGGGGCCCGTTTCACTGACTGGTCACTGGTTGAGAGACTGGGACGGTTTTAAATTCGCCAACCATTTTGGGGCCTACTTCTCATTCGGCTACATATTCTAATTATTATCAACTATCTAAAATCAACAATATGAAACGCATCATAGTATTGTTGATGGTCGGCATTTGCATTTTACCGCTACAAGCCCAGCATCTGACCCAACACCACTCCAAGCAGCGCCCGAAAGTCGGTGTAGTATTTGGAGGAGGTGGCGCCAAAGGAGCCGCTCACATCGGTGTATTGAAATACCTTGAAGAAATCGGCATCCCCGTCGATTATGTGGCGGGCACCAGCATTGGCTCCATCATCGGAGGCTTGTATGCCATGGGTTATTCACCCGATGAACTCGCTACGTTGATAGCCGATATGAATTGGTCGGAATATGTAGGCAATAAAATCGACCGTTCCGCCATGTCGTTTGAGACCAGACAACGCTCCAGCACATTCGTGGTCAACATTCCATTCAGCCTCGACCGAATCATTCACGGTAAATTAAAAGACGAAGCCATCGGTTTCATCCCCAGTGCGTATGTCAATAACACCGCTCTGATCAACCTGTTCAACGACTTGTGTGTAGGCTATCAAAAAGAAATGGATTTCAACGATTTGCCCATTCCCTTCGCATGTGTCGCCACCGACATCAGGACGGGCAAGGAAATTGTCATCAGGCATGGAAGCGTCCCAACCGCGATGCGGGCCAGCATGGCCATACCTGGCGTGTTTTCTCCCGTTACCATGGGCAAGTATCTGCTCATCGATGGCGGGATGGTCAACAACTTCCCCGCCGACATAGTCAAGGAAATGGGTGCTGACATCATCATCGGTGTAGAAGTGACGAATGCCGACACCCTTCATGAAGCCGAGGATGCCGTGACCGTGGCCGATATTCTCAACGGCCTAATCGACAACGCCGTCAACACGAAAAGATACGAAAACCAAAAGTTATGCAAGGTTCATCTTACCCCTGACATTTCAGGCTATGGCACCTTAAGCTTTAACCACGATGCTATCGACACCCTTGTCCGTCGTGGATACCGAGAAGCCGTAAAGCATAGTGCTGAGTTGATGAGCATCAAACATCAGTTGGATTCCATCAACGGGGCCCCTTTTGCCAAAAAACTACGAGCCACAAAGGCAAGGAACCTCGCTGATGCCCCTGTCTTCATCAGTTCCATCGACATCAACCCCAAAGACAAATTGATAACCAAGTGGTTGCTCAGAAAAGGAAAACTGAAAGAGGGGCAATTCGTTTCAGAAAAAGAAATCAATAGCGCCGTTGACATTTATAGAGGTACGGGGGCCTTTGACGACATCACATACAACCTGACGGAAAATGGCCTTGACTCCATCTATGAGGGAAGTCAAGAAACCTACACTTTGACGATGAACTTCAAGCCGACGCACCCCCATGTCTTCAGCCTCGGACTACGTTACGACACTGAGGAGGGTGCCGGCCTACTGCTCAAGCTAGGCTTCAACGAGAAACGCCTCGCCGGATTCAAGCTCAACCTTTGCGGCAAGCTCAGCTACAATCCGAAATTCAATGTCACGGGCACTTATGCTGGCATCAATATAGCCAATTTCAGTATAGCATATGATTATCGAGGCGAACATTACAAGTCCTTGGTTTCCGACAACAATTACTCCAACCTCCATTACAATCAGCATAAGGTCAGCGCATATGTGTCGCAGTTCCATTTGCTAGACATCAACACCGCTGTAGGTGCCTCCTTCACCTCCACCTCATTTGATCAGGCCTCTCCCATCGACTTCAGCAACGACACCATCGACCAATCCATGATTTCTTTGCCCTATTTTCAGACAAACCTCCTGATCTCGCCTTTCGTGACGTTCAGTTACGACAACCTCGACCATCCTTATTTCGCCAAACACGGCATAAACACCTCGCTCAACGGTCAAGTCCATTTCGACCTGAAAGAAAAGAACACGACTTTCGAAGCTAGTTATTACATCCAAGGCTATATCACGCCCAAGGATGGCAGGTTTACCATCATACCCCAACTCTATGCCCGATGCCTGTTTAATGGACCCATCTATGCCAATCTATGGAACGTCATTGGTGAAATTGCCGGTAGACATTTCGACCACCAACTGCCCTTTATCGGTGTCACCCATGTGGATTATGTCAACGACTTAGCAATTATCCTGCGTTGTGATTTGCGCTACAACTTCCTTGAAAATCATTATGTCACCGCCACCTATAACTTCCTATATGGTGCCAATCCGTTTGGAACAGGCGTCATTCAAGGCGACAAGTTCTATTCTGGAGTGGGCTTGCGTTATTCCTACAACAGTTTCTTCGGCCCGATTTCGTTCACTCTGCAGTGGTCCAACTGCACAAAACGCGTCACCAACTACATTTCCCTCGGATACACCTTCTGACGAAGCAGAAATATTAAACGAAACAATCCCGACGGGCTTTGCCCATCGGGATTGTTCTTTTATACCGCCGAAACTTCTAAGGTCAGTCAAAAAGCGTCTTGTTGTTTTCAAGCAGTTGGGTTATGGCATCGATTTCTTTCGTTTTCAGCCTAAGCTCGGGCAAGAAACGCTCAAAATTGTCCAAGCTATGCATGTCGGAACCAATATAGTCATACATTCCCTCATTCAGCAGGAAAAGTGACTTCTCTCGTGCAGGCTCGCCATACACACCAGCTAACGACAGTAGGTTCATCTGGAATTTATACCTCTTGTCCTTCCACCTCAAGTAGATAGTCCTTCCTGCATACTCATAGCGTTCAGGATGAGCGATGATAGGCTGGTAACCATCGCACATAATGTCATACAACATCGTGGTGTAGTCAGGCGCATACATCAGATAGGAAGTCTCGCAAAGCACATGCTTTCGAACCTTATCGAGCGTAAGCATACCCTGACTAACATGCTCCATGAACTGCATTTCCAGCATATACTCAGCAGCCAAACGAATCTCGATTTGACAAGCCTGTGAAGCTTGGGTTTTAAAAGCCTCAAACTCGGCCATGATATTTTCCCGATTGTTATTCGGATAATTACTCATGAAATGCGGAGTAAGAATCATCTTCTTGATGCCTTGTTCCTCCAACTTCTTCAAGGCATGCAACGACTTCTCCGCTGACGGAAAGCCATCGTCCACTCCAGGGAGCAAATGGCAATGGATGTCACAAGCCCCCTGAAAAAAATCCTTTGGCAAATGATGCCGTCTAAAACCAAACATGATTAATCAATTTATTCTTTGCCGTCGTTTGCCGTCTTGAAGTTTTTATGGGAATGATGGTGATGATGATGACTATGACGATGGGGGAAGATTTTCTTATAGAGTTTCTCGTACCATTTCTTCTTTTTCTTCTTTTCCTCATCTTCATTGCCGTAACCATAGCCATAGCCATAACCATAACCATAACCGTAGCCATAACCGTAGCCATAACCGTAGCCATAACCGTAGCCATAACCGTAGCCATAACCATAATGGCCATAGCCGCGTTTCCTCTTGCTCACGCCATTCAAAATCACACAAAGATTCGGGAACTTGCCATCATGGTAGAACTTATCCACATCGAAGAGCAAACGCTTGTCGGTCGTACCTGCTCTCAGCACCATGATGGTGGTATCGGCCACACGCTTCACGATGTCGGAGTCGGCCACCATGCCCACAGGCACATTATCCAAGAAGATGTATTCATAACGTTTGCGCAGTTCGGCAATCAAATCCTCTAGACGAGTGCTCATCAGCAATTCAGCTGGATTGGGAGGCACAGGGCCTGAGAAGACAATGTCAAGATTGTGGACCGTCTGGCTGGAATGGATGATATCATCAACGTTGTCCGTTTTGCCAGATAGATAATTAGACACGCCAGCCCTAGTATTGACGCCAAACACCTTGAACAGGGTACCTTTACGGATATCCAAGTCGACAATGACCGTCTTTCTCGTTGCCAAGGCAAAACTCGTCGCCAAGTTGGTGGAAACGAAGGTCTTTCCCGACGACACCATAAACGAAGTGAACATGATGACATGACCACCATCTTTCCTATCCTTCATGTATTCAAGACTAGATCGAATCAAGCGGAAAGATTCAGAAAGCGAGTCTCGCCCATTCTCCTTCACTGAAATGGCATGCTCCTTTACCTCGCCATCAAACGGAATATCACCTAAGAAAGGCACATTGGAGCTCTTCTGCACGTCCACCCTATCGTGGATGGTGGTATCCAACATATTACGGAGCAACATAATGACAATCGGGATTGCCAAACCAATCAAAATACCTATCAAAGTCGCTCGCTTCTCATCGGGCGCTACAGGTCCATAATTGGCTGAAGCATAGTCTATGATTTTACCTGTAGCTTCCAACTGAGGGCTCGTCATGAGCATCTCTTCACGCTTGGTAAGCAAGTTCAGGTAAAGCTGCTCCTTGATATTCTGCATACGAGACAAAGACTGGAACTCCACCTGAGCTTCTGGAACAGTTTGAATCTGCGAATTGGCGATCATCCTTTCCCTATCGGCAGCTTGGATGCGGTTTTCAATACTTAACAAGTTAGTTTCCAAACTGGAGATAATGCTGGCATGAAGTGCCACTTGTTCTTCCATCACACCCTGTGCAATAGGATTGTTGATAGTGCCGTCGGCCTTATATTTATCAATTTTTACAAGATTGGCATTATATTTCGCAATCACAGCAGCTGCCTCTGAAGAGACAGTCACCACACCAACAGGGATAAGTTGATCTTGGTTATTTCTAACAAAGTTCAGCAGATAATGAAGCATATCCTTTTGAGCCTCCAGCTTTTGCACCTCCTCCGTCTTAGCCGTGCTCTTCGAAACGTATGCTTGTCCATAGCTTCCCATGTCAATGATATTATGGCTTTTCTTGAAATCCACCGAATACTGTTGATATTCCTCAATATCGCTCATCAAGAGTTCAATACGATCGTTAATGAATTTTTCAGTGTAATCCAAAATACGTTGCTGGTCATCAATGGACTCCTGATTATATACTTCCATCAAGGTGTTAAGAACATCCGCTGCTCTCACTGGAGATGTGTCACGCAATCTCAAACGAAGCAAAGCATTACGCTCATTATCTCTAGAGACACTGATGCGGCCACGATAGTTGGCCGCCACCGATTTCACTGGAGTATGACTCACCACGACAGCCATATTAATGAAATCGTCATATTTCCAAGTAGGCGTCACCACCAACTTTCCGACAGGTGAAATCACGGTATCATTCAGCTTCACTTTCATGGAGGGAATCTTCTCTCCAAAATCATCCAACAATACATATTCCTTGTCAAGAGGTTTCACACTAAAAGAGGCTCCTGCATTCTCATCCATTTCAGGGAATATTACTGACACTGGAGAATCCTTATACAAATCAGTATTGCGACGTGCCACCTTGGTCTTATATGAATACATCGTACACAAATTCAATTTGCGTACCATATCCTCCATATTTTTCTGCGAACGCAACACCATCACCTCGTTGTTGACGGTACTCACCACTAATCCCGGTCCTGAAATCAAATTCAAGGCTGCTGAGCCTCGCAACGACTCGGATCCACTATTGGCCACGCTTTTGATAAGGATGGAAGAGGAACTGGCATAAATCCTGTCTTTGCCTCGAACATTGTAGAAAGCAATGATTCCACCTATTGATGCACAAATAAGGAACCATGGTAGATTATGGAGAATCAAGAACACCAAATCCTTGAACTTAAAACCACTATTTGCGTCTTCATCGAAAAACGCATTCATGTCGTTGGGTCTCTGATTCGTAATGTTGCTATTGTTGTCGGTTGCCATTTTAAATCAATTTACTATAAACACACTAAAATGCATTATTACTTTCCGCTGCCATTTGCTGGGAAGAACGACCTTATCAAGGTATAAACCGCTACCAAAGAGGTAGCCGCTGAAACCAATGAAAGTATCGTATTCAGATTATTACTAAAGAACTTATAAGACATTTCCTCGGTGAAAATGATGTCATTTTGCTGCAACACGAAGAAATCATCATCAAAAATAGCCGTTGAGCGCGGATCCAAATAATGAATGACGCGTTTCCCATTTACTTCACGCATCACTCCGATACGGTCGCGACGCGTATACCAATCCAAACCGCCAGACATAGCCAAAGCCTCAAGAAAAGTACAGCGCTCATTGTCCACATTAAGCACTTTACCTCCTGAACTGCTCAAAAAGAACACCTTGAAATTCAAGAAGCGCACCACTACTAATGGATTTTTAATATATCCATTACGCTCTAATTGAGAGGCGATAGTATCCTGCAGTTGCAGACGAGTCAGTCCTTTCACAGAAATCTCTCCCAATACAGGAAATTCGATGTTGCCGTTGGCATCTACCAAATACCCAGTTCTATAATTACTGCCTCCTCCCCCCGCGCTTTGAACTGCACTCTGCATAGCATTGAAGGGTTTCAAAAGCTCATCATCTTTTCCCGTGTTGCTCAGTACTTGGATACGAAGTTCATCGTATGGAGCCACCGTGGCTTCCAAAACCTCATTCAAAGGCATACCTTCTTTAGGCATATCCTGTAAATAACGGACTTTCTTTGAAGTTACACACGATGTAGAGACCACAACCAAGGTAATCATGGCCAACAATAAAACTATTCTATTGGTTTTCATATAAATATAACTTTTTCTATCACTTAAGAACAGGCAAAAATACAAATAAATTCTGAATCAAAAGATTTCTTGTATTTTCAACTCATTTTTTCCAATATAATTTCACCATTTTACCATACAAATCACCAATAAACCGATTCTTTTTGGCAATAAGTTTCATGTTATTCCTAAAAAACTCCCTGATATGAAGTCCGTACCATTGAAACCAATTGTCTGTCCATAAAGTATGTGCAAGGATCATGACTTTCTCAGGATAACCACCTTGTTCTATATACCTCACCACTTGGCTCGTGGAATGGAATTTCAAATCAAAGTTGCTCTCAACAACATCCCTAGTGGCATATTTCCCTCCATCCCAAGCAAATCCAGTGTCTGTCATATAGAACACCTGATTGAAATCAATAGAAAGATATGGTTCGCCTATCAGACCATAATCTGACAGTCCATGGTTCTTCCACAATAGTCTATTGTCGAATCTCGACGAGGAACTACCATGCATACTGACCGTCTTTACAGGATAGTATTTCCGAAAATAGGTCAAATGCTCTTCAAAGGTCTCCATGGCTTTTTTCTCATCCCCTTCAGCCAAAACCAAATCCTCATAGTGATAGCCGACCTCATGCCCTAATCGTGCGATGGTCTCAATCACCTCTGGGACGTTGCTTTGTTTTACTATGCGGAAATAATAAGTGGCCTTGACACCCATTCTGTTTTCGAGTTGGGCCATTTTCAAGGCATTCCAAGCCAATTCGTCCACATCATGCCGCATCACAACAGTCTTGCCTTCATTAGGCTGCGACAAAAACTCCTCAAATGTCTGGAACTCATAGTTTGCCTGTTGGAAAGCATGCAGCAATGATCGATAAGATTTCAAAGTGAAGTCGCGCATGTCATACTAAAACTTTCAAAATTGCTTTTCCTTCAATAACGGCCTCACCCCTATCATTCTCACATTTTGTATCAAAGTACAAAATTGACTTGTCTTTTCTTATGCCTGTCACGACTACGGTCGCAGTTATCTCTTCACCATGAAACACTGGCTTCCTGAAATTCATCTCTTGATGCAAATAAATAGCACCTTCGCCTGGCAGTTTTGTACCGAACACCGCACTAATCAAAGAACCTACAAAAAAACCATGAACAATTCGTTTGCCAAACTTAGATTGCGTAGCATACACTTCATCAAGATGAATAGAATTCGTATCCATAGTCAATTTGGCAAAAGCCTGCACTTCTTCCGTAACGAACACCTTCTTCAAAGAAGCCGTCTGGCCAACATAAAAATCGTCTATGCTCATTTATTCATTTTTGGTTTAAAGCCGACTGGAACACCATCCTTCATCTCAAATTCGCGAATCACCTTTGCTGGAGCACCTGCAACCATACAGAAGGGCGGTACATCTTTGGTCACCACGGAGCCGGCAGCCACGATGGAGCCCTCCCCCACGGTCACCCCTGGGAGAATGGTCACACTAATGGCAATCCATGCGTTTTTCTTGATAATAACCGGAGCCACATACGACTCAGTAAGATACTGATGGTATTCAAGCGGTTTGCTATGCGTCAAAATATAATCATTTGCTGCCAACGAAACGCCGTCCTCTATGACCACAAAATTAGGATAGACATCATCTATTACCACTTGTGGACCAATCATTACATTCTTACCTATTTTCACCCCACGCCATTTATGCAATTTAACGCGCATCTTGCTGTATGGGATCACCCTAAATGCCAAAACCTGCCAAAAATAATCCATATAGCGCCGATACAAAAAACGGGCGCTGGCCATAAAGCCAGTATAGCCATGTTCCTTAGCCGATAATTTGCATGCTTGGAAGAATCCTCTTTCTTTGTGGTTAGGAAGTGGACGTTTTTCTAAAGGCCAATAATCTTTCATTCTTTTTTCCTTTTATAATAATCCTTACATGTAACAAATTCGAAGTCCTTCCTCTGGAAGAACGACAATTCCCCGTCATAAATGGGTAAAGCCTTCTCGCCAAGGTTCTTCACTTTCAGTTTATGACGCAACACATCACCCAAAAGATAGGAAATGTAGTTGTTCGCTCTACGTTCAATCTCGGTCGTTTCTTGATCCTCATCGATGAATTCGTTGGGATGGGTCAAGAATACAAATTGGCGACCATTGCACAAGGTCTCGCAATACAGCATATTCCTCGTACAACGATTCAATGCTGGAGCAATACGCATGAAGGTGCCAATATAAGGGAATCCGAATGCTGAAATGGGAACCTCAAAGACGTCTGAATCACCTTTCCTGAAAATGTTCTCTTTTTTGGTAAAATAGGCTTTTCTCGGGGCTGCTAACCAATGTAGTTTCTTCAATGCACCAAAAGAGAACATCATGTCCAAACGCTGCGACGACACCGAACTATCAACCTTGAAACCTGCCTCTGCCAAAATCGCAGGAAAGCCTTTATCGACACGGGCGGCAGGTGCGCGAAATGAAATCACCTCGTCGCCAATGATGTCTTCCAATATCTGCTTCGATTGCCGCAAATGTGACAACTGTTCTTCAGGCGAAAGCACATCAAAAGCTTGGTTCACTTCATGCGTAAGCCCATGAGATCCCACCTCATGTCCCCGATCGTATGCCATCTTAACCATACCAGGATACAATTGGGCGATGTGTCCTGTATAAAAAAACGTGGCTCTCACGCCGTACTTGTCGTACAAATCCAACAGCCGTGGCAAACCCTGCTTGAGAACATACTCACCCGTCTTATCACGAAGTTTGTGATTCAATATTGATGTGGTCTCCACATCGTTGGTAATCAAACAAATTTTATCTTTCGACATAGTTACAATACAAAAAAGATATCAACTATTCTTTCAGCAGCATGTCCATCCCAAAGTGAAGGGCTGCATCCCTTTTTCCGTTGTCCCGCAAACAGCTTATCTAAAGCCAGTTTGATGTTATCAGAATTGGTGTCAATCAGTTCATTGGTGCCAATGGTCCAGGCAACAAGTCTGTAACAAATCTTCTTCCCTTCTTGTTCCGCCTTTTGGATGGCATGAATCAAGGGAGTAATTTTCATGAAGTTAGGGCATGCGCTGGCAATCAGGGTAATATGNNGGTAATATGGTGCATCTTATTTAAATCTATATTGATAATCAGGGTTTTCTTTCATTATCTTGCGACTCTCAGGATAGTTTTCGATGAACCATGTTAAAAATTGGGCGTAATCGATTTTCTCGGAAAGCATTTTTTGGCGGCGTTCCTCACATAATGCTTTTCTGTCAGGCGTATCCAGCCAACGCTGAATGGAAGCGTAAAAGCCATCTACATCATTTGTCTTATGTCCAAATCCCAAATGATAATCGTTTTCCAACTCATTGAGATAAGACAATCTTCCAACAAAGTCATTGAATCGAACAAAAGGCGTTCCTAAAACTCCAGCCTCTGCTGCCATAGTTTGGCTATCACCAATGTATAACGAAGCGAATGCCATCACGTGATGCATATCCAAAGGATTAATCATGATACGATATTGCTCAAACTGAGACTCCAGAGGCCGTTCAGAAGTTATATATATATCGCCATGAGGAGAAAGCATATCTACAACCCGCTTCGCAATATCAGAATTAATGCCACGAATGCCAACATCATGATAAGCAGTGAGTTGCGCGAAACGTATCAGAAAATAAGGTTTTGACGTATTTATCCCGTACTGCTCAACCTTTGATTTTTCAGGAGCAAATTGGTTGGGATGCAAATAACCAAGTTCATGATATGAATTGTATCCAATTTTCTTTTTATCCCATTTCCATGCGCTACAACATTCTGGACAAATCAGGCCAGTATATATAGGAAAAAACATTCTGGAATACAATGCCACTTCTTCAGCATCGTCTTCATAACATTCGAATGAAGGCTTGCCGACAAAAACACCTACATATGCCAAAACACCATCGGATCCGACCAACATATCGGGGTTTTCCTTTCTCACTATCTTCATAGTCTCTAATGATTTGCCTAACAAAGACATACCCAGCCGCAACAGTCCAGCCGTTTGAGGCCTGTCTTTAACTTTATAATATGGCATCCCTGCATCTTTACACAATCTTTCTAGCACATCCTTGGGGCGAATAATAATCACTACCCGATGGCCATCCTTTTGTAAGTTGTCAATCGTATACCGGAACATATGGAAATGAGCCGGATGACATAAAGAAAAAAGAAATGTTTTCATACGTTGCTTTATTTATATCCAATTATGCGATATATGAATTGATGAAATAGACAATAGCCGTTCTAAAGGATCTTGGAAATACTATAGTATGTCGGGAAAGCCAATATCTCCTCACATACTAACTCTGCATTGGGACAATCCCCAGATTGATATCCAAATTCCTCAGCCCAATTAATACTCTTTGAAAAATGCGACCCAATTTCAACTCCTTTTCCCAAATATTTTTGAATCAATTTCTCTCGATTGTCCACTAAGACAGGAAACATAAAATAATTGCAGTTTTGATTTATCGCATCCTCCAGCCTCATTTCTTTCATCCATTTTCTTGCTGATTCTTTTTGGGCAGCTATGCCTTTTTGCATTTCGTTTACTTTATGCAAATAAATGAATTTATTGCTTTGATAAGCATGGCTCTCTTTTGTAGCATATTTTCCAGAAAGGTCTTTTTTTCGTTCTACGCCTTTCAAATAGGGCTTTGTCAAATTTTTATAGATGAATGGCTTTCCTAACAAACTCATCCCTAAACCAACAATCAGGTTTTTGAGTTCAGCCCAAGTCGTCGGTGAACTTAACTTGGAGTTCTCCTCTTCAACTTGAGAGACATATTGCTTTGTATTGACAATCATAAAACCGCCATCCCTTACTGATGGAAATTTAGCCATCCCGTATGAAAAAGTGGCAAAATCGCCAAACGCCCCCGTCGGTTTTCCTTCAATCACACTCCCAAAGGAATGTGCACAATCTTCGATGATAGGTAATTCCGGAAATTCCTCTTTGATGGCTTGTATCGATTCGCATGGGATACCAAAAAAGTGATTCACTATTACAGCACTAAACCGAGAACGCTTTTTCCTGAAATCGGCCATATCTATTTGAAAATCGTCAGTAATGTCAATAAAAATTGGTTTATACCCAGCAATATCAACCGCATTGAAAACCGTCAAACAATTAAATGCTGTCAGCGCAACACCTGCATCTTTGCCCAATTTCAAAGAAGACAATGCTATTCTCATAGCAGTCCGGGCGTGATTGTAATAATAGATTCTGTCCGCAGACAAATAATCTCGCAATCTCAAGTCATCCGTTTTACGGAAAATCCCAACCACTCCTTGGCAGAAATCTGACAAAGAAAAACGATAATTCAGTCTTGGCATCAAGGTTACAGACATGGTATTATCTCAGTGTCAAGTGGAAACAAATAATGATTAAGCTGAAGTTCTCGTTCAAAATCAAATTCTGATGATTGGGGAACATATTGCCAGCCCTTAATATAGGACAAGGTTTCTACTCTCTTTTCTTTCCATACTGCTCGCTCTTGTTGAGCATGCGGAGAGAAAATCGGATAACCTGGTGACATAAACGCCATCGGATAGTATTTGTATTTTTCATTGATCTGACTGAATATCTTTTTGCGTTCACGAATGAATTCTTCGAAATCAATGTGACACAATATGTTTCTTGTCACATTAGAGACCGAATGATTAGCCCCCATACTACACAAAAGTTTATAGTATATTGCATAGTGTAGTTTCGACCATATGTTTAGGATAGTGTATTGCCACCTCGTTCTACATTTTGAAGCCTCTTTATTCAACAGTAATGAAATAGTGTGGGACAAGATTGAGATAGGCCATAGCAGACTATGCTTTTCTTTTATATTTATCTGTAATCCATCATTATTGATAAACAACAATGCGCCATCAGGAACCGGAAGGAATTTAGGCAGGCTACAAAACGAGATATCGCCAACAATTCCAATTGGACGATTCTGGTCATCATTGCCAAAAAGACCATGAACGACATCCTCAAATAGATAAACACGGTTTTCCTCACAGATTCGCTTTACATCATATACCTGAGGATTGAATTTACCAAAATAATGAATGAAGACAACAACTCGACATCCTGAAGTCTTGACGAGCGCCTCTATAGAATCCAGGTCCACATCAAAACCCGATTGAAGATGATAAAACCGATAGTCAATCCTTTTCTTTTGCAAAGGCAATACAAGACCCTGTGGAGCAATTGGTGGTAAAAGCACGAAGTCTTTTTCTTCAAAAGACAATGAGGAGAAAACATCCAACAGCCCCAATCGAACCGATGATGTCCAAACAATCTTCTTAGATTTGGGCAAATACTGCATCATGTCAGAAGAAACAGCACTTGAATGGTTCAAATAACAGAAAGGCAATTGACGTTTATAGCTTATCATCTTATTCAAGTTTACTATGACACCTTATTAATCACCATATATCCACACCACTTTAATTATTTAAAGCGTTACCATTTGCACCCGTTGGGAGACGTTTTATCACTTTTGCAGGATTTCCCGCAACTACAGTGTATGGTTCCACATCCTTCGTCACCACACTGCCCGCTCCAATTACCGAACCTCTACCAACACACACACCGCACAATATCACCGAATTAGCGCCAATCCATGCGTCATCTTCTACAACAATCTCAGGCGATTTCGGCGTCAGCAAAGATCTGATATGAGAAAAATTCGGAGCTGAATCCAAAATAAACGTCACCCGAGGACCAATTGAGACTCGATCACCTAAGGTTAAACAACCACAACTCCGAACAAACACTTGAGAAATGACAACATCGGATGGAAAATATACATTTTCGCCACATTTATGTCCCAACATTCGACAAGCCCAAACGCGGACTTTACTATATGGGAATTTCAGCAACACCTTGTATAAGAAGGCATTTTTTGCACGGGTTATTGATTCTGATAGGATCATATTTTCTTTAACATTTTAACGCCTATTTCACCTATTCTATAAAGAAAGCTATTGGAAACATACTTATACCTTCCATATTCAACAAGGTCACCACCAAACTTAAGTTTAAAGTCACGAACGCCATATCCTCCATCTCCTGGTTTCCCTGCGCCCATAAAATCAAATCTAGGAAAACCGTTTTCAGCGGCATGGCAAATCCCTGCATAATTTGACATAACTGAAGGCGAAAGCTTCTTATACTTATCGTCTTCTCCACATGCATACCACGCATAGACGGATTTACCATCAAACGTAACACATAGCAAACCTCCCAAAACCTTTCCAGTCTCGTCTTTTGCAATGCAAAAAAGCGAAGACGGTAATTCACGTAGTTTTATAAAGAATTCATATGGAAAAAGTGGAGTTTTTACTTTAATACTATACAATTCTTTCAACAAAGAGTAGAAGTTGTAAACATCTATTTCACTTGGGTTCTTGTCTATCTCTATCCCATTTTCAACAGCCTTTTTAATATTTCTTTTTCTATTCCTATCCAATTTACCATTTACGGCATCAATTGAAGAAGTATCAACTATTACATCATAATGAGGTTCATAAGCGAAACCACATTCCTCAAACACTTTGTTCCAACGGCTGTAGTCATTAAAATTGCGAGTCTCGATATAAATGGCCCTTCGTTTCAGTTTGGCTTTCACCGCATTAAGCAACGCTTTCAGTTCGTCATCCGTGATGTCGTCTGCTAGCAAAGGCCCACCCGTTATAATGGCTCGACGCGTAAAAAACTGTTTCATCTGACCACCATCTTTCTGTATATAACNNTATATAACCAACCACAACACCTTTTAAATCGCTTTTGCTCTCAACCGCCACAATGAAAGCGTCCATGAATGCAAGGCTATCGAAAAAACAATATGCTTCCATGGTTTGGAACCAAGTAGCTGTGGATGAGGCCTTAACCAAAGCCGTCCATTTTGCAGAATCCACATCCGTGTAATTAACTATCCTAATCATATACTAAACATATATATCACTTAAATCTCTCATATATTTTCAATAACTTATTTGCTACTTGGCAGTTATCTAATCCGTCAACAACAATTCTTTCTCTCCCTTTGGTTTTTCCTCCAAAAGTCATAGCTTTGACAAGCAAACTAGCCAATTCTTGAATATCTCTGGTTTTTGCAACATAACAACCATCCACATTCTCTGTTCGCTCTTTCACATCCCCCACATCCACACTCACAATAGGGCATCCGCAAGCAAGAGCTTCCTTAATTACCTGTGGAGAGCCTTCAGTAAAAGATGTCATTAGAAACACATCCGCTGCGCACATCAATAGGGTCACTTCATCACGCGTGTAACCTTTCAATTCGAGTAATTCCACATTGTCATTATGCAATTGAGTGACCACCTCCTTAGCCAATGACGCATTTTTCACCACATTGTCGAAAGCACCAGCAAAAAGTATATATTTCTTAGCCATAGACAAGCCCATCCTTTGTCTTGCCGCAGTTTTCTCAGTCAACTGTGTTTCAGAAATGTCGATACCACACGGTAAAAGCGAGAACCTTTTCTTGGGTTTTGCGATAGTCAATGTCTTCTGAGAAACAAAAATGTTCCATGCCGAAAGGCGCATTGCCATTTTTGAAAATAGCAGCACCTTTTTATTATTAATGTCGGACCCATGGTATGTGGTCACTACTGGTATACATCGTTGAAGATTAGCAAAAAGCCCAGACAGTCCATAATGCGCATGTATGACATCAGGTTTGGACTCCTTGATTCTTCGTTTTAATGAAGGTAGGTTTTTTAGGTAACCTAACAACCCTCTTCCACACAAACCAAAGTAATCGATTTCACAACCCAATTTTACGAGCGACTCAGCCTGCTCGACAATAAATGGGGCAAAACGGCCTTTGTTAAAAGATGCAACAATTAAGATTTTCATATCTCCAGACCTCTTCCCGCCAGTTTAATCCACGCCCATGCAATGTTGGCGATGCAAATCCCAATTAGCCATATCGTATACCAACGTTTATGCTTATTTCTCATCAAAGTTACTCCATAAGCCGCAAACATCAATTCAAGCCCCACCACCGGAAAATGGAAGCGTTCCGAATGCGCAAAATTGCTAAATACCAATACAACAAGATATCCGCACATAAGTGATATAGGCAACACATGTTGTCGCCATTTCCCACTAAAAAGCATGGAGATCAAAGCAAAAATGGTCCATCCGGAAACAATGTTCTTGATGAAATTCGCTCCATTCATCATCAATTGGTTCTCTTGACCAGAGACTTCCACCATCGATGAAAAAGGGATGGTGAAAATCAAAGGTGCAAACACAGAGGATGTCGCATATTTTGCAAAAGAATTACCTCCTACACGGTTGGAACGATATTCATATCCAGCACTTTGATTAGTATCCCTACCTGCCCATAATTGTTGTGTTTCTTCAATCATTTCAGCACCAACCGTCATGAGCATCCAGATAGTAAATACCCCACTGTACACAATCTTCTTCCACGTCTGTAATTGTTTTCCCGAAGTTAAAATTAATGCACCCACCAAAGCAGCAAACATCACCGCAGCCAATGCTGTCCTGAAGGTAAACATGGCAAGAATAATCAAACCTGGTAGCAGGATATTTCCAAAAGTAATCTTAGGAGCATGAATTGCCATATCAGCACGTTCCACAAACAGAATGACCATGAAAGCCATTTCTGTTTCTTTCAGGGTCAAACCACAATAATACCACATGTTCGGCATCAACATACAGAAAACTGCTGCGATACGCCCAGCGGGCTCACCAAAGTTCCGTTTAGCCAGATTATACATCAACACGCAACCGAAAGCATCTAAAACACATTTGACAAATCTATATGGCAATGGATGCGTACCAAGCAACAGATTCTCAATACCCAGCCACCAACAATAACCAATATCAGAAAAATGAAAGTGATATAAGGTCAGTAACTCAGGAAAACGAGCAAAGCCTTCTTCTCTCAACAAGGTTCCCATGTATTCATAGATCAACTCATCTCCTGGGTGATACATGTGCGGCAAACCCGTCATTTCAATGTAATAAAAATATATAAATATCACATATACCACTCGAATAAGCAAAGCGGTGACAAACAGTTTTCTCGTAAAGATCTTCACCGAATAATGCTGCCATTTCATGGTCAATTTGTTAGAATAAGTGAAGAACAGCAGCACTGACAATATGCCAAATAACATGAATTGGAACGGCATAGCATGACTGATAAAAATAGCACTCACCAACGCCAAGGTAACTACATAGCAAATAATGGCCCTAGTGGAAAAGTATCTTGGGAAATGTGTCAACATAATGTATCAAATACTAAGTTTATCTTATGTCATCCAAACAATTTTCGTTTAATTTTAATAAGACGTGTCATGTTCTTTTGTCCCACCCATCTTGCCAAGCCTGCTTTCCATCCGCCACCCCGCTCAGCCCACGAACCTAAACCGAGATGGTCGCAATAAGTGTTTTCAGTACGAATATATTCGCCCGTGGTTTTGCGCGGACAAAAATAATCCACAGGAAAAACATGCAGGTCCTTGTAATCCTGTTCCTCTCCATTCTGGACAAACCCGCTCTGCCTCATAATAGCGGTGAGCAACTGTACATTGGTTGTAACATCACAACTCCCATCATTCTTTAAGAACCGTCGACCTTGATAAACCTCAAGCATCTCCGACACCCATTCACCATGGGCCTCAGAAGCCATTATGCAAGTACCCATGGGAACATACTTGCTGCCCTCAAAACCCGCGAAGGCTTTATAGTTGAGCAAGTCGTCAAAAGCCTTGAACACTTCCACGTCGGTATCCAAATAAATTCCGCCTTCCCTCTCCAAAACCAACAGCCGCACATAATCGCTCACAAAAGCATATTTCTTTGCTTCGTATGCTTCTCTAGTATACAGAGCGGAATTCACATCAAAATTGTCCTCGTCCCAAAGCTTGTATTCATAATCAGGCATATACTTATGCCACGAGGCAATACAATCCTTCGCCAATTGAGGCATTTCGCCTTTACCGAACCAACAATAATGTATTTTTTTAGGTATCATCCAATAAAAAAACAATTTACTTGAACTTAAGCAACACCAGCTTTGCTTTTAATCCAATCTTCATAATTATAGACCTCACTCTAAGCCATGCCAAAGGTTGGCCATACCGTCTCCTTATCTTTTTGGATTGTTTCTGCCAATCCACCTTTGCCAATTCTTGCTCAGCTGCATCATGATATTTTTTTGAAAGAAAATAAGGATACAAACTGTATGTTCTCAAATTATCAATCAACTGCTTGTATTCTACATTATTCTTTTCTTCTTCTGCAAAAAAGCCCACATTCCACAACATGTGTTCTTCAGGTTTGTGTAGTCGTCCCACACCTCGGTTAGCTGCATCCACATCTTGGTTGTAATAAGCCAACGGCTTGTTCAAAAACGCCACTTTGTATTTCAGAGCAATACGAATCCACAACAAGAAATCCTCACCCAATTTAATTCCTTTCGGAAAACCTTGCATTTCATTAAACACTTTTCTCGGAACGCAAACTGCCCCAGTCCACAAAGGCATGGCCAAAGTCTTGGCATACACTTGACAATAATTGATATAGCCTTTTTCAAAACCATCATCAACACCGACATTGGCCACTCGGGTTTTTCGTCTGGTTTCGTTCACAATGGTATAATTCGTCCCATAAATGCCTGCATCAGAGAATTCATTGATGAAACTATCCATTTCTTCAAGAAATGTCGGTTCCCACCAATCGTCGGCATCAAGGAAACACAAATACTCACCTTGAGAAAGGGCCACCGCATTATTACGGGTCATGCTCACTCCCGCATTCTGCTGCTTATAAAGACGACAGCGGGCATGAACCTCAATAGCTTTTTTAGCTATCTCAAATGAATTATCCTTGCTGCCGTCATCCATAATCACCAATTCGTAATCGGTGAAAGTCTGTGACAAAACGCTGCCGATGGCCTTCTCGACGTAAGGGGCTTTATTATATAATGGTATGATAACGGAAAACCTCATTTGTATTTCCAAATCTTGTTTTTCTTCCTTTTCGTTTTCTCCAATTTAAACAGGCAGCGTTCCAAAAACCACACCATCTTATAGGCCCAAGGATGTCGCTGCAAGCGCTTCATCTGGTCGATTGGAAAGGCATAATTCTCATAATCAACCAAAATTGTTCTTGGAAATAATTGTTCCAATACTTGCTTCCGCTCTGCCTTATCCAGTTTCTTGTTCGTCTCGCTGATGCCAGTCATGTCAAACAACGTGACATTCATATCGACATATTGCGGCTTCTCACCACCCAAAATGATAGCCTGCAGGTACCACTTCCAGTCAGAGACAATTTTCAAAGATTCATCATAATAACCGTATTTCTCGAACAGGTCGCGACGAATGTATGCTGGGTCATGGTTCAAAGTACCCGTATACATCCCCAACATGGTGATATCTTGTCCTGCAAAGCATTTGTCAACCATTTTGCTGCCATCGGGAAAACACTTCACCATATTGCCATAAAGAATAGACGGGCTTCCGGCCTTTTCAAGTGCAGCGAGCATCTTTTCCGTTACATCTGGTGCAGCCAAGCAATCGCCTGAGTTCAAGATCTGTATATAATCACCTGAAGCCATGCGAAGACCTTTGTTCATCGCATTGTAGATGCCTGAATCGGGTTCTGAGACCCATTTCAAATGGTCAAACTGCGGCTCGTATTTCTTTATTATCTCAACACTGCCATCGGCGGAGGCAGCATCAATAACGATGTGCTCAATGTCTCGATAGGTTTGCGAGACGACAGAAGCGAGTGTGCGACGCAAGCCTTCGGCATTGTTAAAATTGATTGTAACAATAGATAGTGTCATTTATACACCTTCTTAAGATACGGAATATTGATTACTATAATGGTCATTACGATAGCTATGACAACCTCGCCCCATCCCATAGCCGCAGCAATGGACGGTATGCGGCATTTGAGCGAGTACATAATATCGCTATACATCTCCAATTCATGCATACAGAGGATGGGCAAGGAGAACATTCCGCACCATGCCAGTGAACCAGTGAAGAGATGAAGAGATGAAGAGATGTACGAACTCAGTTTATCTAATCCTTTGCACAACAGATATATCACATATGTACCTCCGCAGCCTCCGATGAACGACAATGGGTAGTATTGCACGGTACAACTTTCGACATTGACATATCCATACAGGATAGCACATGGCCATACGAGAACAGACAGACCATACACCCACCATGGTATGGGATGCCGATGGATGAACCATCCTACTGCATAGAATCCGAGTGCAGTAAAAGACTGGAATATGCAGAACGGCAAGGATGGCATATACGGATGGATAAGCACCGAGATTACAGATAAGGTCAACGAGATACAAAGAATGGATACATCTCTATATTTATCGCATATACTCCCACACACGTATTGGATACCGACAAACATCTCACGCACTAAGAATAGCGCCACCAAGAACCACATAGGTCCAGCGTAAGCCAATCCCCATTGAGTATGCCAACCATCCGCTGTGGCAGATATCAACGAGCAGAACTGGCGTAAGAAGATTCCTACATCATGCTTTGCAAATGCTTGCACGGCACCCCACGCGCACAACATTAACATCGTAACGACAAAAGGCAAGAGTAAACGACGAGCGTTCTTAATGGTGAATTGGCGGAAAGAAGAAATGGCAGAGAGATCTTTGGCAAGGACACCGGCAAGGATTAAAAACAAGGGCATGTGAAAAGAATGGATGATCTGTTTAGGCATTCCTTGCGTAAAAACAAGATGGGCAAGCATTACCAAAATGATGCCCAGACCCTTCATTAAATCGAATATGCTATTTCGCTGTTGATTCATGTTCAGACATTGGAATCTAATAAGTTCTTAATAAATTTTGATTGCACGGATTTGGAGTATAGATTCAAAGCCAACTCTCGACAGTTTATACACATTTTCTGATAATCAGATTTGTTTAAATCTAAGATATAATTGACACCTTTAGCCAAATCATCCGGATTATTGAATTGAGCACGATAGCCCGTTTCACCAGTACGAACTATATCCAGCGATACACCTATCTCAAAGGAGACTACAGGAATGCCACTCATGATGGACTGATTGACCATCTGCGGACCAGAATCCTCCAAAGATGGACAGATAAACACATCCGACAAACGATATAGTTTCGCCAAAGTATGTATATCTACTCTACCCAATCGGATATAGGGCAACGGAACAGACAGTTCATCTCGACTTCCAACCACTACGCAGTATGCATCCGAACGATCCACTTTTTGCAACGCCTCCAACAATACTCGCATGCCTTTTCGCTGTTCATCCAAGAACGTGCTGCCGAATAAGATGATACGCTTATCTAAGGGCAAATTGAATTCTTTTCGCAATGCCGATTTGTCTTTCACAGGATAAAAGATTTCCTCGTTTACTATCTCTATGAGTTTATGCCACTTATGGTGATTCCACAGCAACGATTTCTCCAAGCGCATGCGATCCATATCGGTAGGAACAACCACTTCCGCATCAGAAACGATATAACGCTGTTTGTATAGGAAATTATTACGGATGGCACGCTTAATAAACCAAGATTTTGTCATCGGACAATCATGGCAACCGGTTTGATATTGCCCACAATCCCACGGATAATGACAACCACCAGAAAGGCATGCCTCATCAATCATCCAATAGATTATCTTGGCATCTGTCTGTTTTTGAAGTGCGTTGACATATTTGGCATTTGCGAAGCCACTTACCCAATGTATCACGATATGCGTAGGTGATTGAGGCAAGGCATGTATCAAATCCATAGGATCGCACAAATCCAAACGTTCAAACAGGTTGTAAGGAGCATATTTGTCATCCACACCTCCTGATATCTTGATGATACGGCGCATCAACCAGCGTTTCAGTTTGGTTAGCCAAGACACTTGATGGGTTGGGATATCAACGGTTTCGCCATTTGGGTAGATCAATTGCTTACCACTCGCACACACAAACGACTCGTATCCATCAGAAAGCATATTATGATGGATATTTAGCGTATATTGTCCGGCTCCACCGATCAATACCGAAGTAAGATGCAAAACAACAGATTTATTCAAATACTTTTCCTTTCATCACAAATGGTATCGGTCTGCCCAATTTACGATAGATGGTATTGATAACGCGCTGCCATATCGGTCTTTTTGCGCAACAATAATAGTTATAAAAAGCATTGATAATGCGACGATCTTCAAATACGACATCTGTCATACGAGGGTCGGCCGGAGCTATATTTACATTATTGCGAAAATCGGTCTCATTATTCCAACTATGCGTGCCCGTTCCATCGAAGCCGATATTATCCACATAAGGCACACAAGGCAGTATAGCTACTGCATGATGATAGTAATGTTGGAATGCGTATCGTATTGCCCAACTATCTATCTTACCATCCCGTTGCAAACATAGCATATCTTTCAAATCATCTCCTCCGCGATTAAAAGCCTCTATTTGCTCCGAATGTTTGAGAAAATCCTCCAGATAGTCCAAACTCCAGTCAATCTTATTCCATTTATCTTTCCACGTTGCCCAACCGGTAGAGAATGGACGAAGGCTAACAAACACATCGTACGGATAGTCTTCATAAATAGCCATCTTATTCACTGGGGGACGATTTGCAGAAATAGTAAATACTGCTGGATAGGATTCATATTTTTCCAATGCTGTATTCATGTACTTGAGAAAAAACATGGATGTGAGCAAATCATCTTCCAATACAATTACCCGACCGTGCTTATTAATAACTTCTGTAACGCCACCGATGATGCTATTTGCCAAACCCTTGTTTTTCTCCACACATACTACATGCACAGTTTTGAACTTACCTTGGTTGGATGCATCAATGGCGTATTGTTTAGCTTGCTTATGCAATTCGGCGATACGTTGCCGCATCTCATCCGATGCGTTCTCTTTCGGACCGTCGCAATAGAGATACAACTCTGTCTGAGCTGCAAATACATTTTGGCTCAATGCATCCCATGTCTGCAAACTATGGTCAGGACGATTATAATTAAATACTATTACCGGTGCAAGATTCATTGTTGTTTTTCAATCGGAGATTTATCCAAATACATTTGTGCCCACAATTCAAACGAGAACACAGTCCAAAGCACCTGTAGTCGCGAATCCATGCAAGTCGTCATCGTATTTACAGTATTCCACGTAGATAGGACATAGTCATAATTTACGACATGACGGTTCTTGATGCCTGGCAATAAGGTTTCATCTACATATTTACGCACCTTCGCATCGGCAAATATCTTATGCATTGGCAGCCCCAGACCTACTTTATATCGATAAGTAAAGGGGGCACCATATACATCTGCACACAGGGATTTGAGTAGAATCTTTGTATCCTGCATAAATGGTTTTGTCCAATCAACCAACTGTTTCTCTGGTACTGTTTGCAAAAACTCTATTAGTTCCGCCATAAGCAAAGGGGATCGCATCTCAAGAGAAGACGCCATAGAAATCTTATCTCCGCGAAGCAATGTATCCAAAAGATATGTCACCTTCTCGTACTCAAGATATTTATGAATAGTATTGTCTTGATGGCATGCATTCATAATTTGCTTTCGATGTGCATATGCTTTTTTGATATCTTGCCGATAAGTATTTGGTCGAAGTGCTGATATCTCATCGTCCTTCAAGAATTGGGACAAGGATATAAAATAATCATCCAACAAGCCATAATGACGCTTGCCTTTTAGGATATTCTTGATTTGGACACCCTTCCATATAATACCATGTTTTGCATCTCTATAGCGCATTATACGTGAGAAACGATAATATCCACCCATAGACTCATCAGCCCCATCGCCACACATCAACACTACGACTTCTTTTGCTGCCTCGTTGTCCAATTGGAGAAGCGGCACATTCCCCTCATGTTGTAATGGCGCTTCGTAGAACCATGTGGATTTAGCCCAGTTATCAAGAAAGACGGATGCATCCAGTTTGAGTTTATGCGGAACAAAATGCATCTGCTTGTTCACCGCATCTATATATTTCTCTTCATTGATGGCTTCATCATCCACTGTAATGGAGAAGGATTTTATTTCCTCATTACATTGCTCCCGCATGGCAGCTGCCACATAGGACGAGTCCACACCTCCTGAAAGTTGGATGCCGATTGGACGGTCAGATATCAAACGACGCGCTATACTCTTGGATATTAGTTCCTTGAGACGTTGCTTATTCACTTCGAACGACAGTCCATTGGGCTTCGGTGCCGGGAGTGTCCAATAGGTGTGCTCCGTGATAGTATCTTGGGCTATCTCCATATATGTACCTGGCTTGATGAGATAGACATCTTTGAGGAAAGTGCGTTCTCCAGCTGGATAACGGAATATGAAATACTCCGACACTGCATCTTGATTCAACACAGCTTTGAATTGTGGATAGCAGTAGAACGCTTTGTATTCTGAGGCGAAAAGAAAATAGTTTCCTTTGCGATAGTAGTATATAGGTTTTTCGCCCATTCGGTCACGGGAGAGATATATCTTCTGTTTAATTTGATCTACGACACAGAGTGCAAAGGCTCCATCTACCATTTGAAGTGTTTCCTCAATGCCATAGTGCAGATAGAGTTGCAGCAACACCTCCGAATCAGATGAGCCACGGAATACAACACCCTGTTCTTTTAGGATAGGGCGTAGTTCCTCCGAGTTGTATATCTCACCGTTCATCGCAAGCATCACTTGCTCGTCTTCGGAAACCATTGGTTGATGTCCTGCTTGCGACAAGTCGCGTATGCTTAAACGGTCGAACGCTACCCCACCATAATTGTACAAACCAGTGTCAGCATATGGCATTTTGAAAGTCTTCAAACCTGTATCATCCGGTCCGCGATGATGAAGCGTCATCTGCATGTTTTGGAGAACGGCTTGACTCACAGGACTCACCTTCTCCAATATTCCCATTATAGCACACATATATTTTATATTATTTCGTTTGTTTAAAATATTTCTCCATATCTACCAACTGCTCATGTGTATATGGAAGATAATTTCCCATTGGTGTGAATGTCAGTTCTCCAAAAATCACTTTACCTTCCACCTCATACAAGTCCACGCGCATATAATCAGTACCTTTACTTAAGATTTCGGAAATTTCTTTCATTCGCTCAAAGTTCTTAGGCTTTGGTATCGGACGTTGATAAGGGTGGAAAGACGGTATCACACCATTTGTCAAGTTCCAATCGGCATCATAGTGATCATAATTAACGCCATGTTTCCCAACTTGATTATTTCGGTCATAACACACGTACTCACCATAAACATGGCCGTGTATACAATGGAATTTATAGTCAATAAGTGAAACTTTCTCACCCGGTGTGAACAAATATTTCTCCACAATGAATTTTGGCTCAATCAATTCATAATGCCATTCTCCTGTTGTCAAACCAAAATCTTCCTTTTCTAACCAATTCCTCGTTACCTCTCTTAATTTCGCGATATCCAACTTAGATTTATCAAGACAGAAATAATTCTTTCCGCTTCCATGAGTTGTCTTTAGCACGAATTGATTGGGTAGTTTATCAAACTCTATATCTTCGAATGAATCATATACACCATAACATTCGTTAAGAATGTCACTCAACCCTTTGTCTTTGATATACTGGCGTACTGCGTATTTATCTGCACCAATAATGCGAATAGGCCATTGCGATTTATCCTTATAAGCCTCCAAATTAATAGCCATCAAGCGCTCGTTAAAATCAGTCGGATTCTTGAAGTTCGGCATATGTCCTTCACGAGAAGCATACCACAAGGCTGTAACACGTTCCGGATTATTATAGAAATCCTGCGGTTGTAGTTTCTCCCATTGATTTCGGTACCAATTGCGTTTTTGACACACTATGGTACGACGTATACGACCTATCAAATCAAGCTTCTTCATTTCATATAGAATTCTTTTATTGTTTCACAAATGGTTTCAACTTGCTCTATTTCCAAATCATAGAACATTGGCAAACGCATGAGTGTATCCGCATATCGGTCACATTCTGGCAATGCACGTCCGTCATGCTTGTCCTGATAATACTGACTGCTGTGCAGACTCAGGTAATGGAAAACAGCTTGGATGTCGTGTCCTTTAAGATATTTGATGAGTTCCGTACGCTCCTCTATATTCGGCAGAATCAGATAGAACATATGGGCGTTATTGGTGGCATATTTAGGTATATCCGGCAATTGGAAGTGCCCTCCATCTGCAAGCGGCTTTAATGACTCATAGTAGCAATTCCATAGCTGCTTACGTTTATTCTGGATATTCTCAACATTCTCCAATTGCGCCCAGAGAAAAGCGGCATTGATCTCAGCTGGCAAAAAGCTCGAGCCCATATCTACCCATCCGTACTTATTCACTGCACCACGGAAAAACTCTGCCCGGTTCGTACCCTTCTCCCATATAATCTCCGCCCGACGAATGAATTGCTCATCATTCACTACAAGCAAACCGCCCTCTCCACCGGCTGTGATGTTCTTCGTTTCGTGGAAACTGAATGCCGCTATATGGCCAATACTGCCTAACGGCAATGTGTGGTGTGTGGTGTGTGAAATGTAAAAGGAGTCAATAGCTTGTGCTGCATCTTCAACCACTAACAAATTATGTCGATTGGCAATCTCCATAATTTTGTCCATGTCGCAAGCGACACCGGCATAGTGCACAGGAACGATGACTTTTGTACGCGATGTAATAAGCGATTCAAGTTGCTCAGCATCCAAATTCGGATTGCGCTTCATTGAATCAACAAACACAACCTTCGCTCCCTCACGTAGGAATGCCAATGCGGTGCTGACAAAGGTGTAACTCGGGATAATGACCTCATCTCCCGGTTGCAAGTTGCACAACATCGCGCACATCTCGAGAGCATCTGTGCCACTTGTTGTCAATAGGCACTTCGCAAAATTGTATCGGTCTTGAAAAAAATGTTGGCAAAGCTTGGTAAAAGGACCATTGCCAGACAAATGCTCATCCTTCACGGCTTTGTACATATAGAGGGCTTCCTTGCCCGTCATATGAGGCTTGTTAAAAGGAATCATAATTTTTATCTTGTTTTCTTACGCAAATCTCTTACCCAATGCTTGACATTTCTCAAAGACTGAAAAACCTCCGCAAAATTCTTCCTTAGCCAATACAAAATCAGACGTTTGCGGGGAATCATAGAACCCAGTCCCACTTCGATATAGGTCTTGCACGGGTCACATAGGCCACAGGGTTTTCCATTGACCGGATGATAGCAAAACCAGATCTTACTGAGTACTTCTTCGGCATGCCACTCTTTGTATTTGGCAATCTCATCTTGCTTGGTCATTTCGAAGAGCGGTAACGGGAATCGCATGTTGGAGAACATGAGTCGCATATCCTCCGATTCACAATTCGCCATCACATAATCTTCTTTTACAATAGCACCACCGTTCAATTCAAGGCAACGCCAAATAGTCGATTCGTGCGGGTCTTTCTCTATACCGAGTTCCAGCACCAAGTTATTTTGAGCCGCAAAACGAGCGATAAACTCGTATTGAGAGCCAAGATGGGAGGCCCTATGTAATTTTTCCCAAGCACTTGTTATAGCCTCATCGGGCGCAATCGAATCAGCATATACCACCTTCACCGGATGTAATTCACATTTTGCTTCCGGACGCCTCAAAATAATTTCCGTCAACTCGTGGATAGCCTGTATTTCACGCTCCGTATCAGGATTGACGGACGCTAAATAATAGGGTTGAATCGTAACGTCTTGTGTGGATAATTCAAGCACTCGGTACGTGGAATCCAATCCACCCGTCCAAAGTATGTTAATTTGCTTTTTCATATATCTATGGGGTCATATCCAAATGCACTCATTCTGTTTATTTCCAGACAATACTTTCATAGAAATATGGTTAGGAATGTCGTTTAACAGTTCACGCAATTGTGTATAGTCATCCGCCTTAACGATAACCGTATAGCGCGTTGTTTTATCGGTAGTGCGATTGCATTTCTTTCCCACATACAGTTCGTCCAAATTATGCCAAAGAACGAACTCCGAGCGCAACCAGTTTGCATCAATATGAAGTTCCTTGATTTCTCCTTCCGGCACACAGAAACACTTATACGCACAACACTTATTCGAAAGTACTACTTGGCCATAGAAAGACTCATCACCTATCGCGGTGCGGAAAGCCATCTCATGGGTGCTGACACCAATCATCGTGCGCACTATATCTGAGCCTATATTGTTTCCTCCTCCACGTGCACCAACTTCCAGCAGATAGACATCTCCGTTTTTTGCCACCATATACTCGCCATGCGTCCAGCCGGTATGCAAACCTAAAACAGACAATGTTTGCGCATTTACACGACGAATCTCATCTTGGGTGTCAGCTGGCAATAGCGAAGGATAGATACGCTCATAAGCCGAGAAGATAGGGAGTGTCTGGAAATTGAACACATCGCCAATCAGCACCGCTTTGATCTCATCGTGGTAAACGATCGTATCTACCTCCACCTCCTGGCCATCAATGAAACGCTCTACGATAACCTTGTGATTGCTCGAGAAACGAACGGCTTTTTCGAACGCGTCTTGCAGCGCATCAATGGATTGAACTTGGGTAATACCGCGGCTGCCTTGCGAATCAACAGGTTTAATGATGATGTTGCCTTCCATCATATGGAAGAAATGCTCCGCATCTGAGAGGTTGTCTGTAACAAGATACGGAATAGTTTTTATTCCGGCACGTTGACAGAGTTCCCTCATACGGGATTTATAGCGAAAATTATTGATATCCTCGCATTGGATAGCCGGAATGCCTAATTCTTTCGATACGCGCTGGATGGCTTGCACTGGAATATCCGTTTGGTCGGTAACAATAGCATCTATTTGACGTGTCTTTGCTACTTCTAGCACAGCCTCGACATTGGCTATATTGCAATGGCAAATTTCATCGGCAAAAGCAAAGCCCGGATAGTTGCCATTCGGCGATACCACAATAGTGTACCACCCTGCTCCTTTGGCAAGTTTAATCAACGGCACCTGTCCTTCTCCGGCACCGAGAATCATTATTTTCTTATTATTGCAATGCATGAACGACATTTTGTACTGCTTCCATCACATGTTGTTTGCTATACCATTGGGTAAGCACTTTTCTATTCTCCGCTCTTTCTCCTTCAGACAATGGTGTAAACTGATATTTCTTCAAGTCCAATTCCAATGAATAGACATTTGCGCCGATACGTTTGTAGTAAGTGTAAGCCAAATTCTTTTCGCTCAAATAGACACGCATGCCAAGCCACAGAGCTGTAACGATATTTCCTTGACCAGCTGGTTCCCAATAACCGAGAATCATCGTGGAGCATGAGAGCATCAGCGCATTGTATTCCTCACATGGCATAAACTCCGTCAGTGCTTGCATGCGTTTACCCAACAAAATGCGCCCCAACTTGATTATAAGATTTCGAACCCATTTAGAACCATAACTGAGTGGAATGATGACTTTACCGGTGTTCAAAGTACGGAGCAAACCGCTCTTACGCAGCGTCCATAGCACATCCAAATGGTTGTTCTCTATACCAGACGAATTGCCAATCCATATATTATTGCCTTCGCAACGGCCATTCATTAGCGAGCCGATCGTCTCCTCCAAAGAATAACAGGTGTACCATAGATAATCGAAATTAGATCCAGTATATTGTTTGGCGAAGTCAGATTCCTCTCGCATGCTAGTAAGACAATAATCAACTCGCTTGAATAGGTCGAACGAGATTTGCCAAGAAGTATCTATCAGAGACTTCTTTCGGAGTTCGTGCATGCGATAGATGAACTTCGTTTGGGGAGCCAGAAACCGCTCTTCCATATCGGTGCGAGAATAAATCTCACCTCCCCAAATGTACCAAGCCACTTTGACATGTTTCGGAACACGCTGCAAGACAAGCGTCTGCCATTGTCCCCAGAACAAGCCATGAAACAGAATGCCAGTATATTGGTCAAGACGATTGAGCAAGTCTTTGAACTCTGGGCTCTGCTGACGAATTATGGTACACTTGTCTATCTGTTTAACCAAATTCATCAGGCCGTTGGACGGAATCAGCACTATGTCAGACTCCATCTCCGGAGCCGAGAACTGCTTTATCGCGTAGTCCGTGAATTTATCGTCTGTCAGCAAAAAAAGAACCATGTGTTAACTGAGTTTAACAGCACACCCGTCAAAATAATTGAACCCCCAATCATTCGGCCAGACGGTAATCGGTCGATTCTTATAACCGACGACTTCGAATGTCAAGGAATTATATATTCCGTCTATAATACTCCAAGAATTAATCATCGGCGAAGAAGATACCCAGAAGTTCATCTTATAGGCGCCATGCTTGAGGTTGAGATGACGGAGCGTCACCTCTAGCTCGAACTCGTTCTTCCCTTCTGGGATATCAAAGACATCGCTACAAGTCAAGCCCACACGGTTATCCGTCAAGATATCATCCACCAAGGTGTTCAAGCAAACTTTCTTAATCGATGTATCGTGGCGAACGATACGCACACGATAGACTTGCTCGTCAGTCGAGTCCACCTTATACGGAGTTAGTCGTTCGACTTCGGTGATTTCCAACTGACGAGACGAACAGTCTTTATACGGACGATAAGGCTTCAGTTCGTCACCCGACAGTCTTGCCCTATCCCCCACCTCTGCCGAATTGCCATTGAGATAGAAATCAACGACTTTGTTAATATCATCATCTCTATACTTAACCTGACCGTATTCCAACACGACACCCGAATGACACAAGTTTCGAATTGACGCCATATTATGACTCACAAACAACACCGTCCTACCTTCTCCTTTGCTTACATCCTGCATCTTGCCAATGGCTTTTTTCTGGAACTCCGCATCTCCCACAGCGAGCACCTCGTCAACAACTAAAATTTCCGGATCAAGATGAGCGGCGACAGCAAATCCAAGACGCACCATCATGCCACTAGAATAACGCTTAACAGGCGTATCAATATAACGCTCGCAACCTGAGAAATCTATAATCTCGTCCAACTTACGAGAGATTTCGGCCTTGGTCATGCCCAAAATGGCACCATTCAAATAGATGTTCTCGCGACCTGTCATCTCAGAATGGAAGCCTGTACCTACTTCAAGCAAGGATCCGATACGGCCTCTTGCTTTAATGGTTCCTGTAGTTGGTCCAGTAACGCGCGAAAGCAATTTCAACAAAGTGCTCTTACCCGCGCCATTCTTTCCAATGATGCCTACCACATCGCCTTGCTCCACTTTGAAATCAATGTCCTTCAAAGCCCAGACATATTCGCTGTCGGCGGCCGTGGAACGATCGTTTACCGAACCAATCTTCAAATAGGGGTCCTCCCTATGCAAGACTACCGTCTGCCACCAACGGTTGAGGTCGTGACTTAACGTTCTGGTCGAAACCAAGCCCAAACGGTACTGCTTACTGATGTTGTTAAATTCTATTGCTGTTGACATAGACTTCCCTTTTTTAATTTACCAATACTTTATCAATCGAACCAATTTCTTTATAAAATGAATGAAATAATACTTTTTCGAGTTCCAATTGCGTTCTTTAAGATAAAGACTCTTATTGTATTCATAATACTCATAACCTGTTCCCTTGAAATCAAAATGATCGTCTTGAGACATAGGAATGCTATCATATAAAACTTGCATTTCCTCACTATTTGCCGACATTGTAACCCCACTGCCATCAAGGCCAATATTCTTCACCATAGATTTTACTGGAATAATTTGGTGTTTATTAGCGAGGGTCATATAAATAGCCATATGTTGGTCAATTACTACAGAATGAGATTCATGAGAATTCGCTAATTCAACAAACAAATTCACAAAAGCTGGGCCATTATTCTTGTACACTTTTATCAGATTACGAATACTCAACTGCTTGCGGAACCATGTGTAATCCAATTTCGGAATGGTCTTCTGTTTCTTAGTCCAATAGCCCATGCCCCAAGGTGTACAACTCACGCCTGAGCGAAAAAAAGTATTCCCTTCGTCCTTTAATGGGAAATACCATCGAAAAGCACAGATGTTCAATACCTCGTCATCATCCTCAAATTCTTCCAATCCCTTATTCATATACTCAAGAAAGGCTGGTGCAAACACATTGTCGTCTTCCGAGAAGATAAACCAGTCATAACGCTCCATTATTTCGCGAGATAAGCAATCCAAGTTACCTTTATCACCAGGTTTCCATGTTCCATAGTTTTCCTCTCTCTCAATCAGATGCAGCTTTTTAAACCCCATATCGCCACAACCCTCCAAAAACGCCTTGTTCTTTTTCCAACCTTCAACATACTTATCGGAAGGAGGAAAATCCAATGCCACATACACTTCTGTTTGATCCGCCCACGTACATTTCGACAGCGACTCGATACATTTCCTGAAATGTTCATAACGATTCAAGGTTGGAATTAAAACCGGAGCACATCTCATACAGCCACTATTCATCCCAATACATTATTTAACATTAACAATCTCATCAAGCACCCGTTGTACATCATCATCAGTCAAGCCGTGATGCATAGGCAAACAAACCACTTCATTGGCAATCCTTGTAGCATTAGGAAGATTCTCAGGCCGAGCCGATTCGAAGCCACTATATGTGGAAAAACTGCTAATCAATGGATAGAAATATCTGCGGCCATAGACACCCTTCTCTTGCATCTTGAAATACAAGTCATCCCTTGACATTCCGTACCCCTCTGCATCAACGAAAATGGGGAAATAACTGTAATTATGCTTTACACATGGCATATCTTCAAAGAAACGGATTCCTTTCACATCACGCAAAGCCTCACGGTAACGAATAGCCACTTGATGGCGTTTCTCGATGGCTTCATCGACTCGTTGAAGATTCAGCATGCCAAACGCGGCTCTCACCTCGTCCATCTTGCTATTAATGCCTGGAGCCACCACCTGAGTCTCACCGGCAAAACCAAAATTCTTCAAATAGTCAATGCGTTTTTTGGTTTCAGCATCGTGCATCACCAACGCTCCGCCTTCCAAAGTGTTGTAGACCTTAGTGGCATGGAAACTAAGCGTCGACATGTCGCCTTGATTCAGCACGGACTCACCGTTCACCTCTACGCCAAAAGCATGGGCGGCATCATATATAACTTTCAGATTATACTTGTCAGCAATGGCTTGGATGCTTTCCATATCGCAAGGTTTCCCATAACAATGCACAGGCATGATTGCAGTAGTATGCGGTGTGATAGCCGCTTCAATTCTATCAGGATCAATCCCGCAATTCGAAGGGTCTATATCCACGAAAACAGGCTTACATCCATTCCACCATATTGCATGGGTGGTAGCGACAAAACTATACGGGGTCGTAATTACTTCACCTGTGATGCGCAAAGCCTGTAGCGCCGTCAGCAAAGGCAAGGTTCCATTGGTAAAAAGACTGATATAAGGTACCTTCAGGTATTCACACAATGCCAGCTCCAAACGATGGTGAAATTGACCATTGTTGGTAATCCACTTGGAATCCCAAATCTCCTGTAATGACTTGGTAAATTCCTGCAAATCAGGCAAGAGTGGCGATGTGACAGTTATCTTAGAGTCGGTCATTATTAAATTGAATTCTTGTTAATCATCCACAACCTGTTTCGTGCCCATTTGAGCCGATAGATAGGCTGCATACATCACCTTTGTAGTTTCTTTGGCTACCTCAAAACCCGACTTGGGAGCCCTACCATAGGCTATAGACTCCATGAAATCCTGCATTTCGGCAGCATAGCCCCGAAGAATCTCGTCGGAAATGAATGGATTGTTCCAACCTAACTTGGTGCGCAGCATTTCCGAGATCTCCACATTCTGCATTCCATCCTCATCCAACAAATAGGTACTCATTGCATTGTGCATCGTGAGTTTACATTCCAACATGGCATCATTGCAATATAGATCCACATAATTCAAACTTCCACCTAATCGAGTGTCGCAAGCCATGATTACAGCCTTTGTACCGTCCGAGAATGTCAAGCACACCGTGGCCGTATCCTCCACATCAACTGGACGTGATTGGATATGACGATGCTCATACTCCGATAAAGAAGAGGTGACGGAAGAAATGTCAGAAAGCACACTGGTCACATGAGCATTATTCACGTTTGCCTTCAGCCAAATAATGGCTCCCAAAGGATGACTACCAATGCGCATCAACGAGCCTCCTCCGTTCTTCTCCCAATAACCAGCCACTGCAGAAGATGAGCCTGCCAAACTTTCCTCTCCTTTAGCATAAAGTATCCGACTATTCTTTGCTTTCAGAATCTCAGTTGCCTTTACAATTGATGGCGCATAAATGAAATTCTCAGCATACATAAACGTCTTACCACTCTTATTAATAGCCTCTCCTATTTCATCCAAATCTTTCAGCACGGATTCATACATCGTTTTCTTATCAGTGTGGCCGCTTCCAAAAAAGCCACACATGGGCTTTTCACAGATCACATGCTTCCCATGAACCAATGCCTGAATAATCATTTCCTTGTGAGTATATGGCGGCGTGCAAATGTCAACAACATTTATCTCTGAATCATTAAGCAACTCCTCATATGCAGAATATACCCGTTCAATGTCATAAGTTTTTTTTGCTTCCCTTGCATGTTCATTGGTTTTGCTGTAAATGCCTTTCAAACACACTGATATACCTGATACTTTGGCATAAGCCATACAATGCAATTGCATTGCCCTGCCAGCACCAACAATTCCAATAGATACTTTATTCATATTTAAATCTTTTGTCTACAATTGATTTACTTGTACGATTGGAAGCGGAACTGCTCCACAAAATGGGTATCATTCTTCTTGGTGGCAGCAATGGCATCACGGGGATGAGCATTAGTCAGGCCTGTAATCAGATAAGAAGTGTTGTAGCCCCATGTAGGCTCCTGCGCCTTCAACGCAAGCATCTCATTCTCCACAATTTCCAACACAGGTTCCACATGATATTTTTTTCCATTCAAGTAACCTAACAACGCCTCCGAATGGCAATTACCAGCACCACGCCCCATCCCATATAACGTCACATCCAACAATTTGGCTCCAACATCCTTTGATTCTATGGTGTTGGCGAAAGCACATTGTTGGTTGTTGTGGGCATGAACGCCCGTCAGTCTGCCATAAGGCGATAATTTCTCATGGAAGAGTTTTGTAAGTTTACGGACTTCTTTAGGATATAACGCGCCATAACTGTCCACAATATAAACGCCCATTGCCGGCGACTGTACAAGTATACCCAATGCGTCCGACAATTGTCTCATTGTGCATTTGGATATTGCCATGATGTTACATGTCGTCTCATAGCCCTGTAAGGCCGCAAAATTTATCATTTCCACAGCCTCAGGAATCGTTTCGATGTATGTGGCCACACGCACCAAATCCACAGGGCTTTCAGATTTCTTGTGGATGTCGTTTCGAAAATCACAACGCCCAACATCAGCCATGACAGAGACTTTCATGCCTGTTGGATTGTCTCCAACTATGCTACGTATATCATCATCTGATGCAAACTTCCACTTACCGAACTTACTTGGTTCAAACATCTTCTTGTCCGCTCGATAGCCGAACTCCATATAGTCCACGCCTGCTGCAACATTAGCCTCATAAACCTTTCTCACGAACGCATCAGTGAAAAAGAAGTCGTTCACCAGACCTCCATCGCGAATGGTGGCATCAAGAACCTTTAAACCTTCTATGTTTCTCGTAACCATAGCGGTCCGTCGCTTAATTATTCAAGTTTCTTGTTGATAAACTCAATCAGTTTGCCAACAATGCGCAAATCAGGATTCTCCATGTCCTCCACTTCAAACTCAATTCCAAACTCATCTTCGATGGTTGAGATGAATTGGATATAACCCATTGAGTCTATATAGCCCTCCTCAATAAAGTTGAGAGCCATGATATCCTTGTCTTCCGGCACTGTGTATTCCCTCTGGATATATCCAGTCACAAATTCCTTTACATCCTGCATAACTGTATTTATTTGTCAAGTCCTGATAATCTGATTTGTTCCAAAATGCTGTTGCGCATTAGTTTGCCCATTGCATTCTTGGGAAGAGCATCCATGAAGAAAACCTTGTGGGGTTGCTGGAAGTCTGCCAAGTTACGGGCGCAATATGTTTTGACAGCACGTTCCGTCAATTCACAGTCGTCTTTGCGGACAACGGCTAACGCCACAACTTCGCCCAGTCTGTCATCGGGATAGGAAAATGCAGCACATTCTTCCACCTCTGGAATTCGTCCCACGACCATGTCAATGTCGTTGGGATACACATTGATGGCACCCGTGATGATGAGTTCCTTTTTCCGACCCGCAAAATAAAGATAGCCGTCTTCGTCCACATAGCCCAGGTCGCCAGTACGAAAATAGCCGTCAACCATGGACAACTGCATCATGTTGTCCATCTTATAATAACCCTTGCATGTCAGCTTGGATTTGCAGGCAATTTCTCCGACCTCACCGACCACGCAATCACGCTCCTCGTCATCAAACAGGATCCTAATCTTCGCTTCATCGAACGGATATCCTACAGATTTCTGTTTGTTTGGAGCAGTCTGAAAACAAATATCGGTGATGGTAGAGGTTTCCGAAGTGCCATACATTTCGTGGAACTCACAATGAAGCTTTTCTATCAATTCCATTTTCACTTTTTCCTCAAGCAATGCAGAAGATGAAACGATGGAACGAAAACTGTCGATACTTTCCGTATTAGTTTGTTTAAGCAATTCAAGAATCTGCGCCAATTGAGCTGAAACTGCTATGGTAAAAGTGGGCCTTTGTTCCTTGGCACAATTGAGCCACAACGCCGGAGTGAAACGCGGCAAAAGTATTGATGTTGCACCAAGTATTAGAGGCAGAATCACCAAACGCTCAGCCAGTGAGTGGTAAAGCGGTGTGGCGGCCAAAATCCTGTCTTCCTTAGTCAGACCATATACACGAATGTGTGCCATCGAACGATCCACCTTGTTTTGCTGACTGATATCAATGGGTTTCGGAGTACCTGTCGACCCCGACGTCATAGTCAGAATCAAACTCTCATCGCCGTTGATATGCTCACATGCGGGACGTGTAGTGGGCATCGCTGCCACCTCACTGAAAGGACTAGCACCTTCAAATTCGCCATCCAAACAAACTGTAATACCCGGAACCTTCACACCGCCTTTCCTCTCACAGTCGGTGAGAAAAGACTTGCGGGCAATCAAGTGTTTCATATCACCCGATTGCATAGCCACCTTGATGGATTCCAATGGCAGTGTGGGATTAAGCGGAACCAGACAAACACCTAAATCTGCCGCCGTAAAGAACAGTGCAACAGATTCTATGCTGTTGTTCATGGGTATCGCTATGTGGTCGCCATATTGCACTCCCTTTGACACAAGGAAATTGGAGTAACGGCTCACAAGATCGGCCATTTCCTTGTATGTGGCCGTTTTACCATCGCACCAAATAGCCTGTTTGTCAGGCATATCTGATGCGTTTTTATAAAAAAGATCGGCTAATTGACTTCTCATAATTCTTTAATCATACATCTGTAGTTCAGGTATCACCAAATCATCGGTCTCATAATAAAGACTTGCCCACGAAAGGCCAATACCAAATGAGCAACCCACACACTTTGTTTTACCTTGACGTAATTGTTCGGCCTTCTCCGTCACCATGGTGAAAGGTATGCTGCATGCACCTGTATTGCCATAATTCAGCAATGAGAACGGAGCTTTTTCTGGATCTATTTTCAGTTTCTTGATGATCTTCTTGACCATATAGTAATTGGCCTGATGGAAGAAGAAATAATCCACCTCTTCCTTGGATTTTCCAACAAAATCAAGCAGAGCATTCACGCTCTTGGGTGCCGTTTTAAGGGCAAACGAGAACACCTCCATACCTTTCATGAAAGTATGCAGACGTGTTCTTACCACGTTCTTGTCATATTCCTTCAGTTCAAGGCTTTCGACTGTAATAGGGTTTCTACGGCCCCCATCGGGAACGATAATGGCATCATAATCTTTTCCAATAGTGCCCAGTTCACACCAAATAGGAGCAGCTGAAGGGTCGAATTCCAAGGCGGTAGCTGTGCCAACATCACTAAATAAGGGATAACCTGTCTTGTCATAATAGCAACTCTCTTGCGAGCCCATGATGCCGTTCAACAGCAATGCCCTTTTGATGCAACCGCTCTGAAGCAGTGATCCTGCCGTGGTCATGCCGTAGGTCCAGCCCGTGCAGCCCAAGGTCATATCGAAAGCCATGGCCGAATTTGGCAAATCCAACTTGCCTTGCAGCACGCAGGCGGTATCCGGTTGGATATAGTCTTTGGATGGGCTGCCGAAAATCAACAAATCTATCGATTCCCGTTCCCAACCCAATTCTTCCATTAACTTTTCTGCTGCCCGCTGGGCAAAATCAGCACAAGTCTGTCCTGGCTTTGCCACATGCCTTCTTTCGATGCCGATGCTTGGAATGATAAGGTCGAATTCATTCTCGTCAAAGAACGGATATTCGCTATTCTCCTCAACTTTCGTCGGCGCACAAGCCGCCATGCCCTTTATTCTGACATTATTTAATTTGATGAGTGCCATAAATTAAGATTTTGTCATCTGAGGGTCAGTCCCCCATCTATCACCATATTCGTCCCTGTTATCCAACTCGATGCTCCCGATAACAAATAAACTATTGCAAGCGCTACATCTCTCGGCTCTCCGTATCGTCCGAGTGGATAAGCTGCCAATCCTTCTTCAAGTTGCTCGGGCATGACTTCTTCATGAATCAAGCGGGTTTGAACCATGCCTGGGCAAACGGCATTCACGCGAATACGCTTATTAGCAAGTTCGAGAGCCGCCACTTTTACAAACATACTCAAGGCTCCCTTACTAGAAGCATAAACCCCATTGCCAGTTCCCACTGTACCAATTCCTGATAAAGAGCTAGTGAATACTACGGATGACTCTTTCTCTAATTTTTTCTTCTTAAGAAGTAGCCTCAAAAGCAGTATAGGAGAGAAAGTATTCACTTGAAAAATCTCATGCAGTTCCTCTTCTTTTATAAAACTCACAGGACTCATCTTATTTGTACCCGCATTGCTAACCAGTCCTTGCAATGGTGGTAGTTTTGCAACAAATTCGTCCAATTTGTCCACTTCGTTTAGATCAAAGATTATTATCTGATGTCCCGCTCCTTCCAATGAATCGAATGTCTCCTTTAACCTATTTTCATCACGAGCTGTAATAATAACTTTCGCACCAAGTTTAGAGCATTCGATAGCCGTCGAACGCCCTATTCCAGACGATGCTCCTGTTACTAAAATTGTTTTCCCTTCAAGGGAATAGGGATTATACATAATTCTATACTATTTTATAACTTCTTTTTTATATCAAATTGTTATACCACCATCTATCACCAAAGAGTGTCCTGTTACCCATGATGAGGCATTTGACAATAGATAAATAATGCCATAGGCAATATCCTCCGGTTCCCCATACCTCATTAATGGATATTTCTTTTCATCCATTTTCAATTGTTCTTCGGTAATAATTTCTCTATGAATAAGTTTAGTGTTTACCATCCCTGGGTTTACACTATTTACCCTAATTTTTTTTTGAGCCAATTCTAATGCACATGATTTCATGGTAGAATTAATAGCAGCTTTAGTTGCTTCGTAAGCAGAATTACCTTGCGTAAATGCTACAACACCGCCTGTAGAAGAAACAAAAACCACGGAAGCTCCTTTTTTCATTTTTTTCTTTTTGACAAATAACCTAAGTAATTCAACTGGAGAAAAAAAGTTCACTTCGAATATCTCGTCATATTTTTCTCGTGTATTGAACAGAAAAGGAGAGGTCATCCCTTGCCCGGCACACAATACCAACCCGTCAAGGTTTTCTACAGATTGCACCAATAGTTCGAGATTTGCATTTTCAGTCAGGTCTCCAACGAATTGCTTATGTCCATGACCAATCAATAACTCATACGTTAATTGTAACCTCTCAGCATTCCGCCCAGTGATAATCAACTGAGCCCCCATTTGAGAACAACTGATTGCAGTTGATTGTCCTATACCAGAAGAAGCACCGGTAACTAGAATTTTTTTACCTTCCAAAGAAAAAGGGTTATTCATCATGAAACGTTTTAATATTGAATAACATTGGGGATCGCCAAATGATCTGTTTCAAAATAAACGACGCCCCATGCCAAACCAGTACCAAAACCACAGGTCAATGTTTTCTGTTTGCCATTCCTGTATGCTTCCGCACATTCCGACACAATGGTCAATGGTATGCTGGCGCTTGTCGTGTTCCCATAATTCTTCAGGCTCATAGGGACCTTTTCCATAGGTACTTTCAAACGTTTGGCAATAGTTTCCAATATCATTTTGTTAGCCTGATGCAACACTAATTTATCCACATTCTCGAGACCGATTTCGAACTCCAAGCAAAGCTTCTTTATCGCTTTAGGCACCTTCGTGATAGCAAAGGAAAACACATCCATGGAGTCCATATGTTCACCTTTCATGTCTGGAAGAATAGCACCCGAAAGCATATCAAGTCGGGTCTTTAGAGTATCCACTGTGTATGGATTCTTCCAACCACCCAGCATATTGGCAATCGCCATACCATCCTCGCTCTTGGTTCCAAAATTGAAATAAATGCTTGGAGAGCCTTCTTGGTATTCTAGTGCCATGGCAATTCCGGCATCACCGAACAAAGGTCTTGACTCTCTATCTAAAGCATATTGCCCTTTTGAAACAGTATCTCCATCCAACAGCAAGGCCCGTTTAATACCTCCACATGATATCATGGGAGCAACAGCACTCAACGCCGCCACCCAAGCTGGACAACCATGGAAGAAATCTAAACACATGGTATCTTCTGGAAGCCCAAGTCTTTCATGCACCACAAATGATGTAGGATGGTTGAGATAATCGGGATTCTGCGTAGCTAATGCAAGCAGTCCTATGCTTTCTTTCTCCCAGCCTAATTCGTCAATCAACTTTTCTGCGGCCTTATAACAAAGGTCACTGACGGCAATGTCTGGAGTGCAGACATGTCTACGCTCAATGCCTGTCGCTGCCATCACCTGCTCAGCCTCACCTGGTGCATAGAATGGAAGACCTTTATTCTCCTCCACCTTCGGCGGCACACAAGCTGATAAGCCTCGGATGGCCACATTTTCAATTTTCAGAAATGCCATCGGTTACGCTTTTGCTTTCACAGCGTTGAACAAATCCTCAACCGTTTCGGAATTACGGATTTCATCACCCTTGATGGTAATATCATACTCCTCATCCACCATGGCGATGATACTCAAAGCAATCAGCGACGACCATTCGTCCAAATCCTTGAAAACGGTTTCGGCTTTGATTTCACTTGCATCAGTGTCATCAAACTGTTCAGCAAACTTTTCGATAAATTCTTGAATTTCCATAGTATTATTATTTTAGTGTTGTTAATATTTCAGGACTTTGGCAGGATTACCGTAAACGGTATCTCCGTCCCTTACTTTCTTGATTACCACAGCGCCTGCTCCAACCATACATCCTTTGCCAACCTTTACATGAGGCAAAATAATCGAGTTTGTCTGTATTGTCGTCACATCACCAAGTACGGCACCGCCACCCATGAATGATCGTGTCCCTAGATGGCAATAATCGCCAATCTTTGCATCATGTCCAACAATACTATATGTTTGGAACGTCACAAAACTTCCTATTTTAATCTCACATGATATACCGACCTGATCAAATACTATACAGCCTTGACCAATTGTTGTATTCCTACCGAGGTTGACTGTCTCATGAATTATATTAATGAATTTGCCACCTTTTTGCAGCACAATCTCTGCATAGTGTTTCTTCCAATGGGCATCTCCCATAGCACAAGTAAACACATCATTTTTCTGAGGCTCGTAATGCTCCACGCTATCAATAATAGGCGGATAACCCGGCATCCCATCAAGAGCATCGGCCTTGTCGTCAAGAAAACCTTTGACGACATATTCCGTCCCATAACCTTTACAATGGGGCAACATATTATATATTTCACGGCCCCAGCCCCGGGCACCAATTATTAGTAATTGTTTCATCCGTTTCTTTAAACTATTCTACTATTTCGAAAATTCTATCACATTCAACATTACTCAACAAAAACGGTGTTTTGTCATCGCATTATATAATCTATCTCCTCTATCAGGTCTCCGAAAACAGCGCAGAATCAACCACTTTGTCAAAAGCTTCTTCCGAATAATACAATTGGGTCTTTTTCAATGCGCTTTGACCAATCCTTCGATTTAATTCTTCATCCGACAACAGCCTTATCACATTTCTAGCAAATTCTTCATCAGTGTTCGCTGACAAATAGTCGACTTCCTCTTGAAAATCAGGATGCAATCCTCGTTTACCTGCTGGAGTAGTAACTACAGCTTTACCCAAAGCCATAGCCTCCACTAGTTTTATGCTCGTTCCCGCGCCCCTATAAATCGGAACAATCGCACAACTACAATTTTTATAGGCTTCTTTCAAGTCCTCAACCCACCCACAAACATTCACTCCTTCAACACTCTTGCAAAACGACATCAATTCATCATCCATCCTTCCCACGACATCCAACTCTGCATCTGCGATTTGCTTCCTTATTTGTGGGAAAACATGGCTGACAAAATGCCGTAATCCCTCTGCATTCGGATAGTACAGGAATAAGCCTACCACCAATATTCGTTGCGTTTGAGGTGCGGAAACAGAATCCTTATTTGCAGTAAAGGCTGAAACATTGGGTAAAAATACGGCATTGGGATACGAATTGTTTGGAGATGAGTAGAACGACTTGTATACTGTTTCCAGTGTGTTATTTACCACCTTTTCAATCCGATTGGCATATAATTGATGATACATCTTGTTACGCCATGTTCTCATCTTGTCTTGCAACATCAAAACCTTCTCTTTAGGATCGTCGTCAATATCTACCACCAAACGGCTGGCATATTTAAGTAAGCCACAATCGCAAGCTTGGTAGAAAAAATGCACAACAATCAAATCGTAGTCTTTTTTGGCAACGAGATTCTCTACTATAGCACTTTTTTGCCTGTTTTCAGGATAAAAATCATACGGATTGCGCTTAAACAACCCAAAAAGATTTGCAACTCTACCACTATAGGTACGACCCATAGAATACATCTCCCCATCAATATGTCCAGAAAACACAACATTCACATCAGGCAGGTTGGAAACAGTATTGTTAACAAAAGAAATAACATCCACATGTCCTCTTCTCGCTAATGCCCGAATCATACACGTCGACCGTTGGGACGCCCCGCAATCCGCCTTTGCAAAAAGATTATTATCGTGGTCGTCATGCACAAAAAGTATGTTCATTTTTTTCATAATAAAAGTTTTCTATTTTTTTCTGCAATCAATACACTTTTGGGGCGTATAACGCCCGTAATTCTCAAAAAGCAAATGTCATCTCTATCGTTATAGGCGAATCAAGCGCGTCTTCAATCTCTTAATCCTACTATGTACAAATTCACTTAGACCATAAAATAGAATTCTTTCTTTTATGGCAATATACAAATACATGCTTGTAGCTTTAACTCCAAATTTTCTATAGGATTGATATATGCCTTTTAAAACAAAAGTAGGAGGTATGGAAGGAGATGGCATGTAATTGATCCCATTTTTCTCACAATACTGTCTTAAACGAACATTGACAAAGGAATAAATGACATAGGACTTATAATCTTTTGTTTTGTTTTGGTGCAAACTATTCTCTCTAAAAGTAACGACATACAGCACTTCTCTACTGAAACATTGCTTCGTCGCAAGATGAGCGGCTTTCACTGCAAACATTATATCATTTCCACATAAAATTTCATCGAAGTGAATACTATGCCTCATTATGAATTCATAAGAATACATAGATGCCCAAACCACCGTGTAGGATAAAACTGCTTCAACTGCATTCTTCTCGCCTGACAAATAATAATCAATACTCTGGTTTCTTCCGATATGTCTATCAGATGGTTTGAGGGTAATTGTATCAACGCTATCCGCTTTAAAAAATATCACATCCACATCATCATTGCTATGAGATGATATTATATCATACATATTAGGTACAAAATAATCATCCGCATCAGCAAAAAGAATCCATTTACCTTTCACATGCTGCAATCCTATATTACGCGCACGTCCGGCACTTCCGCCTTGTGGTGTGGAATACCACTCCAAATAGGGACGTGAGAAAAATTCCGGGAATCGTTCTTTGTATGTATCCGCATTAGGACTACAATCATCTACTACAATGACTTGTATATCCTCGCGAATGGGGATAGATTTTAAACACCGAACCAACAGTTCTGGTATGTTATAATGGGGAATTATTATTGAATAATTATAATTCATATTGCGTTATATTGTTCTACTAATTTACCTATTTTTGTTTGATTTAGTTTATTTGCCATATATTCTGCCATATTCCAACAAGAGGAAAGAATTTTATCAATAATGATGCAAGCTATCAAAGTAACGAAAGCAAGCGCGAAGACAGCAAGCGTTTGCCATGCCACACATGAGATATCATTTTGTATCCAATGTATGACACCTATACCTCTTCGCAACAAAAACATGTGTAACATATAAATTGCCAACGATGATGTTGCTATATAATTGACGATTGCATTTTTAAATTTTATTCGCATAAAGAACATAAAGAACAATATCGCATTTAGTATCAAAATCATACTATTATACGAAAAGAACAGATTGTACACAAGAGGATTGTGAGGGTGTTTCATTAAAGCATAATACCCTCCCCCCGCCGATATGATATTTATCAATAAATATGCAATTACCACCTTATATGTGGCTATTTGATTGAGTTTTTCCTTATAAACCGATAAGGTGTTCCCTAATAAATATAGGAAGACAAAATGCACAAGATTCTTTCCCTCATACAAGGATGGTTCAAAATTCATAAATCCACACCAGCAACTTATCCATGCCAATAATCCGATTAACATAAGTCGATTTGTTATAGTGAGATTTCTTATCGCTTTATTAATGAGTGGCGCTAATAAGAAAAGATACATATATATTCTTATAAACCATTGTCCAGTACTTGAAATAAAGAACAATGTTCGTCGTATAACGAAATGGCTATCAAAAAAAACAAAGCATTTTAGCAAATATAAAACTAATCCATAAACGAAAAGATTTGCAATTATTCGAAACAATCCACGTAAGTTAAATCTAATTCCAAAATATCCAGAAACCAACACATAACAAGGAACTGCAACATGTAATGGTATCCACATCACTTTAAAGAGAAGTTCCGGATTATCATATTCATTATAAAAGAACACCAACAATATATGGTATGCAATTATCATATATTGCGCAATAATACGCATAAGTTCAAAAGAACTTTCTCTTTGGGAATATTTGCTTATATTTATCATCATGCTTCTTTATGAAAATCTTATAGATTCTTTCGTAAATTCTTTATTACGTATCTCGACCAAAGCTAAATGTTTCCCAATGCGCTTAAGTATATGTTTTATATATTTTATGAAAGGTTTACGAATAGGAGCTTTTTTCCATGGAGAGAGCAAACATACCTTATTCCACAATTTACCATATGGCATTAGATAATATTGATACTGCCATGGCTTTAATCTTCCATTATAATGGACTATTATAGGATTCTCCGCCGCATCCATCACTTTCTTCTTAAAAGAATCCGAATATGTTTCCCATTTGAGTTTATCAAAGAAGAGCGTTTGAAAATTATATATGAAAGGTAACGTTAACATTTTATCATATAACAACGCATTTTGGGCATCTTGATCCATCCATATCATCCTATCCGGGTAATCAGTTATTAATTTTATCGCCCTCTCTGCAAAATGTATCTTGCGCAAATAATCTAAACTATAGACTGTTGTTCCATTATTATAATATCCCCATTTACTATCATATCCTAACCTATCGTAATAAGATTGATCAAAATATGTACAATTAGGAACCATCGCACACGCATTTCCTTGTAAATCCATCTCCCACAAAGGACGAATATCGCCATTCACAATCATGTCACCATCCATATAGATAACACGATGAACGTCCTTCGGCAAGATATTTGCAGCGTTGAGATTGTAGTATGTCGCCTTATTGATATGCCCTGTTTTCGGAAAACCGTCCATCTTTGTAGCATCAATAGCATATACATGAAAAAGAGAATTGTACTTCGCGCATAATTTCTCAAACTTCCTTGTTTCTTTCTCCGGCCAAGTCTCATCGGTAATAAGATAAATATCGAATAAAGAATCACTATTATTTATAAACAGCGAGGTCAACATCACGCCATAATACGGAGCATAATTGATGTCGGAAGCTATTAATATATTTATTCGTTCTTCGTTCATTATTCCTTCTCCGTCATTTCATTATAGTTTTCAATAGCTTTCATATAGCGTTTTTGGAAATCCGGAGAAATAGTTGAATCTATTACGTGGATTATTTCATCTACGCTCTCACAATGAGGAAATCCTAAATCCGTTATACCTTTAAATAGATTTCTTCTACCCGTCACATCAACTGAACAGAATAGCTTTCCTGCAAATCCGCCATCCAACATGGCAACAGAATGCTCTCCAAAGACCACATCAACTCCTTTTAAATCTTCTTCAAATGAACTTCTACTAAATGAATGACGGAATCCGTTTTCCTCATTCGGATTTGGTATATTCGAGGATATATGAATATTGGGAAGATTTAGCCAAGCGAGATATTCTGCAGCCCTATTAATTGAGTTGACTCCTTGATATTCGGGGTTAATCCAAACAGGATGGCAACGGTATATAAATTCAATATCAGAGAACCGCTTTGCTACTTGTCCAAATGCTTGCAACATTTTATCTTCGTCACTCCTGTTTTTAATAGCGGTCCAATCTCCAGCCCCACTAGTAGCAACTAATACTTTTGTTATCTTAGTAGGGAAAACAGGCTTCGGTAAATACAGTTTTTTTCTAAACGGACATACTTCACTTGGCAAATGAAAATGCTGGAACGTGAGTTGTCCCATGACATCCCACGTATAAAAAAGAGTGTGCTTGCCATAGAAATAAAGATAATTACTTCCATAATTAGGCGGCAAATAACCATCTTGTATCAATCTCACATTCAATCCTTTGTCATCTTTCCATTTGTTATGTCCTTCGTGTAAAGTAGATAGACGTATGGTCTTGGGCTGGGTGTTGACATGTCTATCAATATATGATCTTAAATATTCAAGGCGTCCTGCTGGTTTGAAGGTTAATTGAAGACGATAGGCTATTCTATTCAAACTACCCCAAAAGACATATTTTTTCCCCTCATAGTACGCAACAGATAAATGGTTATCAGTCAAAACATGTTTCATGACACTTTTAAAAGCCTTGAGCAACCTATATGCCTTATGCTTTTTCAATTTCTGTCGCCACGTAGTGGGTTGTGGTGTATAAGTATATGATTGACGTTCAAAATAGTATTCACAATCCACTTTTATATAGCCTGCATTTAACCAACTATCCAAATGAATGCCCAAATCATCACAAACAATAAGCTTATTGGTTGCAGTATATAGTTCCTCCACCTTGGCAATAATACGTTCATTTTTTAGAATCTTTATATCCCTATAATATGGATTTGTATCATTTTGCTCTTCATCCGGATGGAATGCATCTATGTCACATGCCTCTAATTCTGCATCAGAAAGCAAATCAGAAAAGTTTATATATTTACATTTACATAACAAGATACTATCAATCAATTCCGCTTCATTCTCAAAAATGAGTTGGGTAGATATAACCAGATTTTCGCTATTAGGTCTGATCCATTCTGTCAACTTTGAAAGTGACTCCAACTTCACATTTTGCGATATAACAATAATATTGTCCATAGTTTTATTACTCATCATTGTGTTGTTCATTCAACTTATTTCTAAGAATCGTTGAGGAAATCCCATCTGTATGGTCTAAATACACTATCTCGACTCCAAGCGGTGCAAATTGTTGTTCATACTTTTTCCAAGCTTCTGTTCCCTTCCAATCAGAGCCAACAAACATCTTGTCAAAACGATATTTTTCCCAAGCCGCAAACTTATTTTTATCCACTTGGGGTACGACTCGGTCCACATACTTAATTGCAGAGACTATTGCGCATCGTTCACTAAAGGGTATAATCGGAGTTTTTTGTTTTTCCGTCATAACCAATTCATCCGTACTGACTCCCACTATTAAATAATCACATTGCTCTTTTGCTCTGCGAAGTATATTTAAGTGACCGATATGAAACATATCATACACTCCAGTAGTATAACCGATTACCATATTCATCATTTGTATTTAGTTCAACTATTTTCCTCTAATGATTCAAATATTTTATTAAAATGTCCTTTTAATATTTCAGAATTGGGTAATCCTTTGGACGTATCTCCGAAATACCTTTCTATTATTATTTCCCGCAATTTATCGTCTATGGGTTTAAATATCTTTTCAACTGAATCTAATTGATCTACATCATATAATGGGAAACCTAACGCATTGGACAATGAAAATGCCATTTGATATAGACAATATTGAAAATCTCCTGCTTTCAATGCCGCATTAGATACAAAACATACAGGTTTGTTGTAATATGATATAAAATTAATAGAGTTACTAGAATGCAAAATCACAGAGTAGCAATCTTTAACCAATTCCACGGTTTTATATTTAATACATTTTCTATTCCCGAAGGGATTATTGTCATAATTAGCATTGGGATGGGCAGCAATAATTACTTCACATCCATATTGTCGCTCTACTTTGTCAAAAAAGGTCCGCATAGACTCATAATATGGTTCTGCTAATGCTTCCCAATCAAAGTTCGGATTTCTTTCTTTCCAATCTGCATGGAACGGATAGAATGCATCTATGAATATAATATATGGTTTGACATTTGTATTTACATCCCCTATTGTCAGAATTTTATCATAATCAGGATGACTTGTTCTAAAATCTGCCGTAGGAGAAACTCCCATGTAATATAAATTACGATAATACCCTTTAAGTCTTTCTATTTTCAATTCATTGCGATATTTTCTACATTCTTCTCCTCCTTTATATTTCAAGTAGTGCGCTACTAGTTTTATTGTTTTACTTTTGTATAATATTCTTTTGATTTTCTTTAAAACATTTTGCTGTTTACCCTTATTACTCTCCCCTTCGTTGTTATTTATCTGGGTATTATTATTTTGCTCAAAAGTTCCCAACATACAATCCCATATTCCTTTATTAAGGTAATATAATATACCACATGATACTTTAGGACCTATGAGTTTATGAATGCCGCACATATCTGCATTCACGAATATTTTCAAGATTGCTATAGTGTGCTTAGGCAATGACTTCAATTTCTGACGCAGAGTCGTAACATCCTTAATATCGTATACCCATGGACGCTGAATGGAATTAGTCATCAATTCCACTTTTGGTATACATAGGGCATTGCAATTCCAATACTCAAGGTCAAAATCTTTTGCTAATTCATCCAAACACAACTCATCCATTAAACGTTGTGTCAAGACTTGATGACCAAATATTACTATTTTTTGGTGCTTGTTCATTGCTGTGCTTCAATAAAATCAATCACTCTCTTCAAATCATTCGGTGTATCTACCGCAATCGTCTCGCTGTTCACCTCGATATACTGCACCCGATATCCATTTTCTATGAAGCGCAAAATTTCAATATCTTCTATTGATTCTATCTTAGCCTTACCATACTGCTTGCCGTAGTCACAATAGAAATGTAATGCTTCCGGTGTAAAACCATAAACGCATACCTGCTTATAATACTTCACATCAATATTTCCTTTTGGGAACGGAGCTGCAGAACGTGTCAGATACACCCCTCTACCATCTTTTGCAGCAAGTACTTTCGGTACAGTGAAGTTAATCAAATCCACCGGATCTTTAATCTCCGTCATCAAGTTCGTTACTTGAATATTCGTATTCGGATTCTCTATAAACGGCACAATTGCAGCACGGATAGTACTCGGCTCTATCAGCGGTTCATCCCCTTGGATATTCACATACAAATCAGCTGGAATCTTCTCGGCGACCTCTCCTATCCGGTCTGTACCTGTACAATGCAATGTGCTTGTCATAACACATGGTATATTACGCTCAGCACATGCATTATAAATTCGGTCATCATCTGTTGCAACACACACCTCATCAAACTCCTTCACTTGCTTGGCTTGGAGATAGACACGCTCTACCATCAACTTGCCACAAATCTCTGCCAACGGCTTTCCCTCAAATCGAGAGGACTGATACCGAGCCGGTATTACTGCTATAATTTTCATATGACTGATATTTTATAAGTTACTATAAAGACTTTCCACATCCAACTCGCCATACAAAGTCGGAAGAAGTGAAACTAATTGACGACTTGTTATTCGCTTGTAAAGTTCAAAAATTTCAAGGTTCTCTTTATTGAGTGCAATCTCTTTTTCAGAAAGAGATGAACCTGAGTATCCATCGTATCCTACTACATAAATAGAATCAACAGATAAATCATGCGCCAACTGCAAAGCTATAGTCGTACAAGAGTCTGCACATTTACCAATCATATCTACATTTGCCAATTCAAATGTACGCTTTTGCGCAAATTCTGGAACATCAGTGCCCATTGTCCGAGGATATGGAGGTAAAATGCAAATATCATTGAATGCCATACATTTCATTTTTTCAGCCAAACGTTTGCCTTCATTTCCTACCAAGATATAATATTTTGGGCATTGCACATCTGCAAACAGCTCCGTATATCGTGATGTTGCGAATATCAATACTGTGTCACGAGTACCGATAAACGTTTTTATTCCTTTGAGATGCGCCTGAACAGATGGTCCACCTCCTATGATTATAACTTGTTTATATTTACTCTCAGTTGCAAATACCGGATATTTCGCATTATCTCGCACACCTTCTTTGCGATTGTCTAACGCACGAACGATGTTATTGAACGAATAAACACGATTCTGTACCCATGCCATTACTTCCTTCTGGGGAATAGAATTTGCCCCTGACAACATATACGGCAGATTAGTACCCCAATTGCATCGCTGTCGCAACGGTTCAAAGGCTTGAATCACATCGCCCAATCGGTTGAAGTTCACATGTAATCCTTGATGCTTATTGAGATATGTCAATAACAGTTCCATACAAAGGTTTCCGGCTCCGCGCCCCATACCTAAGATGGTGGCATCTACTATCTCCACCCCCTGTTCAAGAGCTGTTAATGTATTAATCAGTGTCAGTTGAAGGTTGTTATGTCCGTGGAATCCTAATGTTACCTTTGTGTATTTTCGAACCTCTTGAATAGTAACCCTCACAGATTCCGGATTCATACTGCCGAAACTATCTACCATACAGAACAAATCAGCCACACCATTTAATTGGCTCAACTTTGGATAAAAATCCTTTAAGTTGCTCCATATGGACATGTACATCATATTGAATGCCACCTCAAAGCCCATGGTCTTTACGGCTTTCGCCAATATGATTGCCCTGTCAAAGTTTTTCGGATCAACTGCCAATCGAACCATATCCACATATCCCTTAATCGGTTCGAGCAGTAATCCTAAATCCTCTGGACGACAATCTTTCTCGTTCAGCATAATTGTCAGTTTCTTCTCCGACAACGAACGAATATATTGCAATGTCGAAACCGGACAATAACCAAACTGCCCAAAATACTCGGCTTGTGGTTTATTCCGATAGCCCAGTTCTATATAATCTATGGGCAACGCATTGAGATTGCGGATATATGAATCGACTACCGAACCCTCAAAATCCCAATTGGTGTAATACCCACCATCTCGTAATGTACAATCCAACAGTTTCATGTTCGAGCTATTTTTCTTGCCACAATTATCTGACTATTCTCCCTGAGCCAGTAGAAAGCATAAGATTTTCAACTTCCGATACTGATACGAGATTAAAATCACCTTCGATAGTCTGTTTAAGACAACTAGCTGCCACAGCAAAATCTAATGCTTTTTGCTTATCAAAGCCTTGTAAACTGCCATATATCAAACCTGCATCAAATGAATCACCACCACCTATTCGATCAACAATATGGATTCCATATTTACGACTTTTATAAATCTGTTCTCCATCATACAATATAGCGGACCAATTGTTGTCACTTGCAGACAATGATTCTCTCAAGGTTATCGCCACCAACTTAAACCCAAATAAGGTTTGAAGTTTTGTTGCAACTGCCACATAGGATTCTACATCCAATGCGCCACCATTCACATCCGTATCCTTAGCCTCGATACCAAACACATTTGCCGCATCTTCCTCATTGGCAATACAAACATCCACATATTTGCACAATTCTGTCATTATAAGCTTGGCTTTATCACTAGTCCATAGCTTTTTTCTGTAATTCAAATCACAGCTGATTGTAATATTCCTTCCTTTAGCCGCCTTGCATGCATCCAAACAAATCTCCGCTAAAGTATCACTCAATGAAGGTGTAATCCCTGAAAAATGAAACCAGGTAACATCTTGAAATATATTATTCCAATCAAAATCCAACTTTTCCGCTTCAGCTATTGCAGAATGAGCTCTATCATAAATCACCTTGGAAGGTCTTTGGCTAGCACCTTTTTCAACAATATAAACACCTATTCTTTCACCCCCTCGCGCAATACCTGACACATCAACTCCAAATTGCCTCAATCGATTGGCAGCCGCCGCACCCAATTCGTTATGAGGCAATTTAGAAACGAACCCCGTCTCTATTCCGAAATTTGATAAAGAAACAGCTACATTGGCTTCAGAGCCAGCATATTCAACATTCATTGTTGATGACTGACGAATACGTTGGTATGATGACGGAGATAATTTAAACATTATCTCACCAAATGTAACAACTTTTGTGCTTTTTCTATCCAATTTCCGATTCATGGTTTTATCTTATTATATGAAACACAACTATCCATAATTTTTTTCATCACACTCCACCCGCCATTTCTCAATATGGCAAGTGTGGGTTTTGATTTGCCTATCATAGTTGATTCCCACCAAAAGCAAATTGGCTAAATATTGTGCCACCTTAGTCGAATACTGTTTCCGCTTTATTTGGTCAATGGCGGCATCGGTGCCGTGGTCACACTTCAGCTCCAACACGATTGCTGAAGAATCCACATTTTTCTCGGGAAATGCGAGTAAAAATAGGGGCGACAAAGTTAAGAGTATAACAACGGAACTCATCAGGCACATATAGTCCTTCTCTACTACGCACATCTCGAACCAACTACGCCAAACCATTCTTGTTGAGGTCAATGACAACAACGCTTTTAGGCTTAAAATGCAAGACAACCTTGATAAAAGAAGAGCCTATAGATCCTGCACCACCGATGACACAAACAGATTTGTCCTTGATTTCCTTAGTCAGCACATCCTTATTAGCTTCTATATCAGCCATAAACATACTGACCGGTCGGTGCGTTACAGAACTTGCTATGAATTGATCCAAATGGAACATGTCTTAGTTCATCTAAAACCATTTATACACTTCCACACATATTCGACTTGTTCCAACATTAAACAAGGTGACATTGGAAGAGAGAGTTCTTCGTCTGCCAAACATTCCGTGATAGGCTTCGATAATTGCGGAATATTCCATGCTTCTTTTGCATAGCACTCTTGTTTGTGTGGTGGAATCGGATAATGTATCATTGTACCGATGCTATGTTGTTGCAAATAATCGTGCAATGCATCACGCTTGCCGTCTTTCACCAATATCGGGAACAAATGATAAACATTATTCTCGTCTGGCAAATGTTTTGGTAATATAATCAATGGATTATTGATGTGTTCATAATAATAAGCTGCAATTTGCCGCCGAGAATGATTATCTTCATCAAGATGCCTAAGCTTAACATCCAAAACTGCAGCTTGTATCTCATCCAATCGGCTGTTTCGGCCGCAATATTTGAAAACATACTTACGCTGGCTGCCATAGTTGGCAAGGGTACGAATGGCATCTGCCAACTCTTTACTGTTAGTTGTAACTGCTCCGGCATCGCCTAAAGCGCCAAGGTTCTTGCCAGGATAGAAAGAATGCCCTGCTGCTTCACCAATAGAGCCAGTACGCTTACCTCGCCACAAGCAGCCATGCGCTTGTGCATTATCCTCTACCAAATGAAGATTGTATTTCTTGCACAAAAAAGCGATGTTGTCTGTCATCGCGCAACGACCATAAAGATGCACCAGCAAGATGGACTTAGTACGAGACGTTATAGCTGCTTCTATCTTAGTGTCATCCAATTCAAGCGTATCAAAACGTGGCTCAACCAATACAGGTTTCAGCCCATTATCAGTAATAGCCAGAACAGAAGCAATATATGTATTTGCAGGCACGATAACCTCATCACCAGGACGCATAATGCCAAGTTCTATGTAAGCACGATAAATCCAAATCAATGCATCCAAACCATTGGCACATCCGATGCAATATTGCGTTCCTATATAATCGGCATAGTGCTGTTCGAACTGTCCGTTTTCCTTGCCTTGCAAATACCAACCAGAATCAACAACACGCAGAACCGCCTCATGAATCTCATCGGCATACTTGGCTGTTACGTCCTTCAATGACAGAAAAGGTATACTCATAACTTACGGAAAGCTTGAAAATCACAATAATCTCTGATATAATCCTCTGCGCAATAATAATCGCTTGCCAATACAAGACACACGCTACCAGAAGAAAACCCCTGTTCCGCTGCCCAAATGCCTGGTGGAATGTGCAGTCCATTAAACGGACGGTTAAGCATTACCGTACGTTTGTTTACACCATCATCCAGCATCACCTCAAACGCCCCACTCGCAGCTATAAGAAACTGATGACATGTCTTGTGTGCGTGAGCCCCACGCGCCTCACCACTGGGTATATCGTATAGATAAAACACACGCCTAATGTCAAAGGGCACATTCATATTACGCGAAGCCACTGTCAGATTACCTTCATCATAGGTGAATTTAGGCAATTCTATAATAGAACAATCATATACCGTTGGCTTTTGAATGGTCCAATCCAACATGAGTCTTTGCTCCAATGCAACAACTTTGCATTGAGAGCTCTGAAATCGTTTCTCCATCACAAAATCATCAAACTCCATAATGTAATCCTCTTCATTATAAGGAGTAGAAGCCACAACAAGAGCTATAGAGTTTGTTGAAAAATTGCGCATCTCACGCCATACCATCTTAGGAACATAGACACCATAATAAGAACGGTTGAGATGATAGACTTTTTCCTCTTTGCCATCGTGCAGCACCACATCGAAACTACCACTTAAAGCCACTATGAATTCCTGTGTCTCGCGAAAAGCATGTCCTCCTCGAACCGAATCGCCTGGAACATCATAAATCCAAAATGCTCGTTCGATCTTAAAAGGAACATTATTGAGTTGTTCTATTATGCTGAGATTGCCCCTGCGATCAAGTATTTTGGGAAGAGAGACAAGGTTTATCGTATTTTCGTTTTTTAGCATTGAAAGCTTGGTAATAAAAATGTTGTGCTTACCTCATCAAATATTTTGCTTCATAGTATTCCTATCTTACACCGTATCCATAAAACTCTTCTGCACCTTGTTGAAAATCAAGATGCCAAGAGTCAGAACGACCAACATGAACACGAAACTGTACGCAAGCCAACCCCAACCAATGAACTCACCAGCACTTAAAGCGCCATGTTTGAAGGTCTCAATAACGGGAGTCACTGGATTGAGGCACATGACGGTGGATAGTTGTATGCCAAACTTCTCCTTGCCTGCCACTTGGCTCAAAGGATAGACAATAGGCGTAGCATACATCCACAACGATACGAAGAAGGAAAACAGTATCTGCAAGTCGCGGTACTTAGTCGTCATTGAAGAGATAATGATGCCGAAACCCAAAGCCAAACCAGCCATCATCACCACCAATATGGGGAAAAGCAGCAAATACCAATTGGGGCTCGGCGCTTGGCCGATGATGGCGTAATAGATGTACACCAACACAAACAAACCCAGTTGTATTCCGAACCTCACTAAGTTACTAATGATGCTCGCCAAAGGCATGATCAACCTTGGGAAATACACCTTACCAAAAATACCTGCATTGGTGACAAAAGTGTTGGATGTTTTTCCTAGACAATCGGCAAAATACTGCCACATGGCCACACCGCCCAAATAGAATAGGGGCTGAGGGATGCCATCTGTAGGGATACCTGCTATGCCTCCAAACACCACCATGTACATGATGACCGTAAAGGCCGGTTGGACAAGCCACCACAACGGCCCCAACACTGTCTGCTTGTATTGCACCGTAATGGTGCGCTTCACAAACAGGGTCAAAAGGTCGCGGTAATCCCAAATTTCCTTCAAATTCACCTCAAAAAGCTTATTGCGAGGCTTGATGACGGTGGTCCAATTTTCGTTTTCCGTTATCGTCTGTGCCATTACATAAGATAATTAAATATAAAGCTTCGCTTTTCTGAGCCCCATCAAACAGCACTAACTTTCTCATTTTTCGCTATTTGCAGAGACCAGTAAAAACATCACAACCCAAGCGAAACACAAGGATTGTTTATCACTGATTGAATTGCAAAGATAGTGGTTTTTCAAACACAAAAACAAAAAAAAAGACTTTTTTTGGAAAAATTATTTCGAGCGTTTTCCACGCAAAAGGATGTTGGCAACAATTTTCCAAAAATACTTCCAGTCGGTGCGGAAAGGATGCTCCAAATAAGCCTCCAAATAACGACGTTCGCTCTCCTGGATTTCCTCCAAGGTCTCGGGCATGTCGACATAAAACGGCGGCAACAAGCCTGGTTTAGTTTTAATACGAAGCTGTTGAAGATCAGGTGTATATAAATCAAAATACTGCTGACTTAAAGGCCTAACACCCACCAATTTCATCTGTCCCTTAAGGAGATTGATTATCATGGGCAACTCGTCAAGCCATGTCTTGCGGAGGAAACGCCCCCATTCGGTGACACGGTAGTCATCATGGAATTTTCCGCCTGCATCCAAGTCGTTGTTCTCGTAGATATAGGTCTGCAAGTACTCCGAATAAGCATACATTGTGCGGAACTTATATACGTTGAACTTCTTCCCGTCCTTTCCTATCCTTCGCAGCCTGATGAACATACCATAGGTATGCTGTTCCTTACTAGGCTGGCGTTTCTTTTGTGAGATCACGCAATAACGGTCGTGAATATATTGCTCACTGACTACATCAAAACCACAATAATACAATCTTCCCAAGACCTCAGGACGAGGAAACACCTTACGCACTTTGCTGGTACAAAAATAATAAAACCGGCGCGTCAAACCCATTTTGGGGCACACCCTATGCCACAGAAAATCAAAGAAATAAACAATATAAGCAATTATTTTCGGATAACGGCTGAAAATCTGAGCACGGCGTTTCTGAGAGGTATCGAAACCACAAACGAGATAACCATCTTGCTTAAGTTTTGCATTGGCTTTACGCAGGTAACGGTTGAGGTAACGGATGGCGTTCAAGTGATCCTTCGTCAACAAGACCTCGGCATCGCCATCAGATACAGACCAAGACTTTTCGGCGTAGTCATTAAGCCATTTGGAACGCTCGGGACCTCGGGGTGTTTTGGCCACTTCAATAAGTTCACGGAGCTGCTCAGGTGCATCGTCGAAATCGAATCTCGGAGCATGCCGGGGCTCAGCCACAGTGAGGTATTCCATTACGTCGTCGTAATTGTCGCGCGCTATTATGTCGTTGAAGAAAGACCGAGCACCCATATCGTTATGCTTTATTTCTGAAGATACTGACGAATAGCCTCGCAAATCATGTTTTGGTCGGCTTCGGAGAGGTAAGGATGGATGGGTAACGAAATCACCGTATCGGCCAATTGGTCGGCGACAGGGCAACGGTTGCTGTTGACATCCAAGTAGTTGAACGCCGTCTGCCTATGCATCGGGATGGGATAATAAACAGCGGTAGGGATATCCAAGGCTTTTAGAGCAGCCTGCAAGCCTGCCCTAACCTCTTTATTCTCTACTTGTAAAGTATATTGCGCCCAGCTGGAATAGTAGCCCTCAGGGACAATTGGAGTTTTCACAACACCTTTCAATTTCTCAGTATAACGTGCCGCCACCTTATTGACATCTGCTAACTCATAGTCTCTGAAAGCCTTCAACTTAACCAACAGGATGGCCGCTTGGATGCTGTCCATGCGGGAGTTCATGCCGATGCGGACGTTGTCGTAACGGTCGCTGCCCTTACCGTGAATGTGATAGGAATCCATAAGAGCGGCCCACTCGTCATTGTCCGTGAACACCGCACCACCATCACCATAGCAACCCACAGGCTTGGCGGGGAAAAACGAAGTGGTAGAGATGTCGCCGAAAGTGCAGGCTTTCTTGTCACCGATACGACCACCGAAACCTTGTGCACCGTCTTCAAGGACATAAAGGTCGTACTTGTCAGCCAACTTGCGAATGGCCTTGAAGTCGGCGGGCAAGCCAAACAAATCGACAGCTATAATGACGCGAGGCGTGAGTTTGCCAGCCTTTATGGTCTGCTCTATTTTGCGCTCCAAGTCATTGACATCCATATTGAAGGTGTCCTTGTCGACATCAACAAAGACGGGCGTCGCACCTTGCATGGCGATGACTTCTGCCGAGGCAAAGAAAGTGAAGCTAGGAACGAAGACGGCATCGCCAGGCTTCACGCCCCAAGCCTTCAATGCAAGCAACAGGGCATCGGTGCCACTGTTGCAGGCAATGCAGTGCTTCACGCCGACATACTCGGCAAAGGCAGCCTCCATCTCCTTGATTTTCGGGCCCATGACGTAGGCCGAGGAGGCGACCACATCAAGGATGGCCTTGTTCATTTCGTCTTTCAGGACGGTGTATTGTGTTTTCAGGTCTCGGAATTGCATTGTCTATTTTATTTAATTGGTCTGGTAGAGATGCAAAATTTTGCGTCTCTACAATGATTCCAAATTTCCATTGTTTTCCTTGTATTTCCGACCACATTCACATTGCAATGTATGGTCAAGGCGTTTGCCGCATTCGCACACCCAACCGATTTGTCGGGCGGGGACACCAGCCATCAAGGCGTATGGTTTCACGTCCTTGGTCACCACGGCACCGGCGGCAATGAGGGCACTCTTGCCCACCGTGTGGCCGCAGACCACCGTACAGTTGGCGCCCAACGAGGCACCCTCGCAGATACGGGTCTTAGCATACACGCCATGCACGGGGAAATGGGCACGCGGCGTAGTCACATTAGTGAATACGCAACTCGGGCCACAAAACACATTGTCCTCAATCTCAACACCTTCGTAGATGGAAACGTTGTTCTGTACACGGACATTGTTACCGATGTGAACATTGTTGCCCACGTTCACATTCTGTCCAAAAGAACAATTCTCACCAATGACGGCTCCTTTCTGGATGTGACAGAAATGCCAGATCTTGGTACCTTTGCCAACGCTCACATTGTCGTCGACGTAGCTGCTTTCGTGTATGTAGTAGTCTTTCATTTATTCATCTTTTTATTTGTCGGCCCTTCGACAAACTCAGGACTCAAGAACCTTAATCTTTTCATTCCCAGCCTGAGGCCAGCACATCTGCAATGTGAATCACCTTAATGGGCAGTCCTTCCTTCTCGATATAAGCACGTTGGTGCATGAGGCATGTCATGTCTGTGGAGACGATATATTCAGCACCTGTGTTCATGGCATTCTTCACTTTGTGTGCCGCCATGCCCGAAGCCAAAGTCTCGTGGTTCACCTCCATGGAAAAATCGGCACCGCAGCAGAGGTCGGTCTGCTTCATCTCCACCAACTCAAGCCCTTTCACCTTCGATAGCAGTTGTCGTGCTTCCTTGCCGAGGCCCAAGCCACGCAAGGCACTGCAACTGTCGTGGAAGGTCACCTTGTAGGGAAACTCCGCGCCGAAATTGTCGAATTTGATTTTGTTGACCAAGAAATCAGTTAGCTCATAGACATTAGCCACCATCCGCTTGAAGTTCAAGTGGTTGGCAGTATTGAAAAAGAGTTCCGGATAGCGTTTCTTGATATAATGCACACAAGCCGCCGAGGGTGACACCACGGGACCGTTATATGAGAAGTCGTTGAGAAACTTGTCGCCCAGTTCCTTGGCATCTTCCAAAAAGCCTGCATTGTAGGCAAAACGTCCGCAGCAGGTCTGCTCGGGATTGTACTCCACTTCTACGCCCGTGCGCTCCAACACCTTCATGGTATTGGCGGCCACTCTCGGGAAGAACTGGTCGATGAGGCACGGAACAAAAAGTTCAACTTTCATATCACTAGAGCGCAAAATACCTTGCAAAAGTACGGAATTTTTCGACAGAGTACATCGAAAATCGAAAAATAGTACTTTTTTTTTACAAAATTTCCAAAAAAGAGCAATCGAACCAGAAATTGGGATAGGATTTTTTAACCACCTCGGGATGGTCGAAAGTGACTGGACCATAGAGCATTGCTAGCGGAGCCAAAGCCATGACGATGCGATGGTCGTTGTGAGCGCAAAACTGCAAAGGATGGTCGCCCAATTTGGCCAGTTCTATGCGCATCGTTTCTATACGGTCGGATTCTTTCAAGTGGAGGTTGTCGATGCCCGTAAACTCAGCCTCAACTTGCAGCCCCGCACAGGTGGCCGCTATGGTCGGATAGAGGTCGGGGCAATTTGTGAAATCAAAAGACTGGGGTTTCTTCTCAAAGGGCATTTTAGTCAGGATGATGCCGTCGTCAACGACAGTGGTGCAAACGCCGAATAATTTCATCCATTCTGCAATGATAGAGTCACCCTGAGCGGTCCTTGAGCCTGTTGAAAGGCCGCGCAACTTAATCTCACATTCCTCGCTAAAAGCGGCCATCTCGTACCAATACGAGGCCGCAGTCCAATCGGGCTCCACTGTAAACGGCTGTTTCTTATAAGGTTGAGGCTTTACGACAACCTTTCTACCCTGCTTTTCAGCCCATGCCGAAAAATGGCACATCATACTGAGGGTCATATCCAAGTAGGGCAAAGAATTGGCACAGCCCAATAACTCCAGTTCAAGACCTTGTGGAAACATCGGAGCCGCCAACAGCAAAGACGAGGCAAATTGGCTGCTTTGGCTCATGTCGATACTGGCTTTTCCACCTTGAAGAGTTTTGCCGTGGATTTGTAATGGCAAAAAGCCTTGTTTTTCAACATACTGAATATCAGCACCCAATATCAACAAAGCATCCACCAAAGGTTTGATGGGACGTTGTTTCATGCGCTCCGTGCCAGTCAGAAGCCAAAGACCTTCATGGCAGGCCAGGAAGGTCGTCATGAAACGGGCGGCAGTGCCGCAGTCGGCGATGTCGATGATTTGAGGTTCGCCTTTTATAGATTCCCGCCGACACACAGGCCCACGCTGGAATGACATAAAAGGCAAACCTTCTAGTGCTTTTCTCAGCACCTTGGTATCATTCGAATCGGAAAGATTTTGAAAATCAAAAGCAAAACCACCATACGCCGCAATCATCAAGGCGCGGTTGCTTTCGCTCTTGCTGGCGGGCAGCTGAATGTCGCATTTCAGTTTCATCGGCGCGACACCTTATTTATAATATAAGCCAATGCACTTTTCACTTCTCCAGCATTGACTTCCACATCCCAAACGGGTTTTCCAATCGCCTCAAGAAGAACGAATTGCGGCTGCTCGCCCTTGTTTTTCTTGTCAAGGGCGAGATACGACAATATAGGTTCCATGTCAGCTACGGTCAGGTTCAATTCTGCTTCCGAAAGTAAGATGGGAAGTTGTTTCTCATAGTTTTGCAGCACCTTTTTATCCAGTACAAAGTGTTTCACTGAGAGCCAAAGCACCGCAGCCATACCCAAAGCTACAGCCTCGCCGTGCAGCAAAGGATGGTCCGTCGTCAAACAATGGCTTTCGATAGCGTGGCCTATCGTGTGGCCGAAATTCAAGATCTTGCGCAGATCTTTCTCAGTCGGATCTTGTGCCACAATCTCGCGCTTGATTTCACCACAACGGAGAATGTAATCCTGATAATTATCTAAGTTGATTTTCAACAAGTTGGAATCGGCAATAAAACCATATTTCAGCATCTCTGCCATGCCTGAAAGGAATTCCCTTCTGGGCAGGGTCGACAAAAACACAGGATCAACGATGACTTCCTCCGCCTCGGCAAAGGTGCCGATTTGGTTCTTGCCGCCACCAAAATCGATGCCCGTCTTCCCTCCTATCGCCGCATCGACCATTGAAAGCAGAGTCGTAGGAATGTTGATGAATTTGATGCCACGCTTGTATGTCGAGGCTGCAAAACCGCCTAAATCAGTGATAACACCACCGCCGATGTTGATTAACAAGGCATTGCGGTCGGCATGATGCTTCAGCAGGGTCTTCCAAATGCGTTGTACGGTTTGCAGATTTTTATGTTCTTCGCCTGGCTTGATGACAATGTCTACGGCAGGATCGCAACGCAGCCAATAGGCCACCTCAGGCAGCCAGAAGGGTGCCACGTTTTCATCGGTCAAGATGAAGACTTTTGAAGCTTCGGAAACCGTTCTTTTTAGATGTTCATTCATGCTTCAATTAGTTTGCAGGTGATTTCACGTTCATAGTCATTCGCGCCGTGACGAATTTCCACGCGAATGTATTTTTCGGGCATCAGCGACTCTATCATCTCGGGCCACTCAATCAAGCAGAGGTTGCCACTGTCGAAATAGTTCTCAAAACCGATGTCGTAGGCTTCTTCAATCTTCTTAATGCGATAAAAATCAAAATGATAGACCGATTCGCCTTCCTTCGTGATGTATTCATTGACAATGGCGAAAGTCGGGCTGTTCACCTCGTCAGTAACACCCATTCTATGGCAGAGGTTCTTGATTAAAGTCGTCTTGCCTGCGCCCATCGCGCCGTAAAAGGCGATAATGTCGGCCTCATTGCGCATAGAGAGCAGATAATCAGAGACTTCTGACAACTGCTCAACATTGCTGATATGGAATTCTTTTGGTTGCATAAACATCTTTTATGCGGCAAAGATAACACTTTTATCGAGATTCCCTTTGGGAATGGAGAATCGTTTGTTTTATATACCGCGGCGGCAATTGACATTCATAAACAATAAATACCAAAAGCCGCCGCAAATAGACCGATGAAGCAACTCCATTCCCGAAGGAAATCCTCACTTACTTCGCCGTGAGATGTATCACCGGAATCAGCATTTCACTCATGGAAATGCCGCCATGCTGGAAAGTGTTACGGTAATAGCTGACGTAATAGTTGTAGTTGTTCGGGTAGGCAAAAAAGTCGCTTTCACCGGCAAAGACGTAGGTCGTGCTAAGGTTAACCTTCGGCAGGAAAATCTTCTCAGGGTCTTTCACCTCGAAGACTTCTTTCGGATTGTATTTCAGGTTCTTACCATACTTGTAGCGCAGGTTGGTGTTCACCTCACGGTCACCCAAAATCTTCACAGGTTTTTCGACGTAGGTGGAGCCGTGGTCGGTGGTGATGATCATGTCGCAGCCCTTCTCGGCGATGAAGCGCATCATGTCGAAAAGGCTGGAATGCTCAAACCACGAGTACATCAGCGAGCGGTAGGCTTCCTCGTCGTCGGCCAGCTCGCGGATGATTTCCATCTCCGTGCGGGCGTGCGAGAGCATGTCAACAAAGTTGTATACGATGACATTCAACTTGTTCTGCATCAGGTTGGCCATCTGCTCGTAGAGTTTCTTGCCCGCCTGCAAGTTCAACACCTTATTATAAGAGTACTTGATGTTCTTGCCGAAACGCTTCAGTTGCTCGCCAAGCAGTTCGCCTTCAAACTGGTTCTTGGTGCCTTCGTCTTCCTCATCGACCCACCATTTCGGGTAACGGCGACGGATTTCGAGGGGCATCAAGCCAGCAAAGAGAGAGTTACGAGCGTATTGCGTCGTGGTGGGCAGAATGCTGTAATACACATCGTCGGCCTCCACGCGGAAGTGGCTTTCTATCAATGGCTGGATGGCCTTCCATTGGTCGTAGCGCAGATTGTCGATAACGATGAGGAACAACGGCTTGTCGCTATCGTCAAGGCGAGGAATCACCTTGTCGCGCACCACGGTATGCGACATCACGGGTTTCTCGGACTTGCCTTGAATCCAGTCCACATAATTGCGTTCGATGTAGCGCGTGAACTGCGTGTTGGCTTCCTGTTTTTGGTCGGCGAGGATGCCCTTGATGCCTTCATCGGTCGACTTTTGCAGTTCCAACTCCCAGCGCACCAGGTTCTTATAAAGATCAACCCATTCATCAAAGTTGAGGTTGTTGTTGAGGTCCATGCTGATTTTGCGGAACTCCTGCTGATAGCCCATCGTGGATTTCTCGTCACGGAGTTTCTTGTTTTCGAGATTACGTTTCAGGGAAAGTAGAATCTGGTTCGGATTAACGGGCTTGATAAGGTAATCAGCTATATTAGAGCCTATTGCATCATCCATAATGCGTTCCTCCTCGCTCTTGGTAATCATCACTACGGGAAGGTTGGGGTATTCGCGTTTGATGACTTCGAGGGCCTCAATGCCCGATATGCCCGGCATCTGCTCGTCCAAGAAGACGATGTCGAAATGGCGTTGGCGCACAAGGTCGATGGCATCGGAGCCGTTGTTGGCCGTCACCACCTCGTAGCCTTTCTGTTCCAAAAACATGATATGGGGCTTCAGGAGATCAATCTCGTCGTCGGCCCAAAGGATTGTCGTTTTGTCCATAATAAAAAACCATTTGTAGGAGAAACGAGAAAATGGCACTTTTATTTTGTCTAGGCAAATATATAGAAAACAAAAGAATTTGTGTATTTTTGCAGAAAATATCAAATCCATTATGGAGACAATAACATTAAGGTACGAGGCAGGCGGTGCGTTTGCAAATGCTCTTGCGGCTTTTTTAGCTAGCAATGAAGGTTTCAATGTCATGGAAAAGAAGACCTCCAAACGCAAACGTAAGACCAACCGCGAGTTGACCCTTGAAGCCTGCAAAGAAGCAGATGAGAAAGAAGGAATTGTTTTTACGAATTTCGAGGACTTCAAACGCCACATCCATGCCTTATAATATTACCTCCTCCAACAAAAAGAAAATCTTCAACGACCCCATCTATGGCTTCGTCAGCATCCCCGACGAGTTGCATTTCGACATCATCGAGCATCCTTATTTCCAAAGGCTTAGGCGCATCAAGCAGGTCAGCATGACCAACATGGTGTATCCGGGAGCGAACCACACCCGTTTTGCCCACAGTCTCGGCACCATGCACCTCATGCGGCGCGCCATACATTTGCTGCGTGGCAAGGGCTACGACATCACAGACGAGGAACTTGAGGCGGCTTCGTTGGCTATCCTACTGCACGACAGCGGTCATGGTCCCTTCTCCCACACTTTGGAGAACAGCATCGTGCAGGGCGTTTCGCACGAGGAACTCTCGCTGATGGTGATGCAGAAGTTTAACGCCATCCACGGCAGGCGCCTCGGCATGACCATTCAGATGTTCAAAGAGGAATACGAGAAAGGCTTTATCAGCAAACTGATTTCCAGCCAGTTGGACGTAGACCGTATCGACTACTTGAAACGAGATAGTTTCTTCTCAGGTGTAGCTGAGGGCAGCGTGAATGCTGAACGTCTGTTGGAGATGATGGAAGTCGTCGGCAACGAACTTGCCATCGAGGCCAAGGGCATCTATTCCGTGGAGAGTTTCCTGGTGGCGCGACGCATCATGTATTGGCAGGTATATATGCATAAGGCGGTGCTAAGCGCGGAGTACATGTTGCGCAACATCCTGAAACGTGCAAAAATACTTAGCCATGAGCGCGACCTCTTCGCCACCCCTGCTTTGTCGTTTTTCCTGAAAAACCAAAAGCCTTTCGAAAACGGCGACCCCGATTTTGTCTTGGACACGTTCTGCCAGCTAGACGACTACGATGTGATGACCGCCGTAAAGGCCTGGTGCAACGACAAAGATTCAGTACTTTCAGAACTTTGCAGGCGCCTAACTGACAGACATTTATTCAGAATTGAAATGCGTGAAGGGGAATTTGAGCCGGATTACATCGACAGCTTGCGCCAAAAAATTGCACAGCTTTATGATTGGTCTTTGGAGGAGGCGGACTATGCATTGTTACAAGGTGTTTCGTCGAACCACGCCTACCATCCCAAGAAGCCGGCCATCAATATCCTTTACAAGGACGGCACCATGAAGGACATCAGCGAGGCCTCCGACCAGCTTAATATCTCGGTGCTGAAACAGCCCGTGGTGAAGCATTTTATTTGCTATCCGAAAGAACTTACGATTTAACGTTTCCTCGCTTTCGGTTTCGGCTGATTCTTTTCCGGATGTTTCACGGAATCAGTAAAATCAGACCAATCCTCCACTTTAAAACCTCGGATATCGCGCACCGAGTTTCTGAACCATTCAATGCTACTCAATGCTTGAATGGCATTGTAAAGATTCGCCAAACTTGGATTAGTCGTCAGATAGACGCTGCCTTGCAGATTGTCAAAATCGTAATCCGCCAACACATGCTTGATTTCATAATAAGCATTGTTGTAAGGCTCGCCGTAATGCTTCTCCAACTCGGCTACAACCATGTCAAAGGCTATTGCAAACATAGCTCCTTCTCGTTGACAGGTTCAAAATAATCGCTTTCGCCCCAGAAGATGCGACCGAGATTGTCCTTTGCGGCTATGACAATACCACGATACGGATTGTCCTCAACCTCAATTACTTCGCCAATCACCCAATCAGTCAGATGGGTGAGATAAGGGCTTATATTCACAAGTTGTCCGACTCTCATAATTGCTCAATTTTGTGCAAAAATACACATTTTTTCAAATTTCAGCTGTTTTTAGCCATTTTTCCCAGCAGCATTCATCGCCTTAGCCCTCCGCTTCGAGTCCTCCATCACTTCCATAGCCTGCTGTTGCAGGAATTTCTCTTCCTCGGTTTCGGGGACGAGCGTCACGCCGTGGGGCTTGGAGTGGTGGTTTTCGTCTAAATAAGAGAAGGTGGCGAAGCCGTCGGCAGCGATTTTTTCGGGCTCGCGGCTGCGGTACATCTTTGTGTAAACCGTCAGGGTGCTACGCCCTGCGGCGATCACCTTGCTCTCGAAAGTGACGATGTCACCCGCAAAAATCGGGAACTTAAAGTCGATGCCATGGAGCACGAGCAGGACGGTATCCTTCGTGTCAACATACTGCGCCACAGCAAAATAAGAACTTTCTAAAAAATACTCGGAACAACGACCTGCGAAGAAGGTCTGGTGGTGATTGAGGTCGGCGAGTTTGATTAATCTTTGGGAATAGGTTGCTTTCATATTCAGTTGTTCAGTTATTCAGTTAATGAGTTGTTCAGTTGCCTATGGCTGATGGCTCATGGCCTATGGCTGCCCCATGATGGTGGCAAGCCATCGGCCATAGGCTATAGGCCATTGTTTATTTCGATTTTCAGTCCATCATAGGCGAGCATCATGCCATCAGGGAGTTCGCGGTTGATGTCAGCGGCGAGGCCCATGCTGTGGCTACAATGCGTGAACCAAGTCTTTTTTGCGCCCAACCTTTGGGCAATTTCAATGGCTTCGTCCAAAGTGAGATGCGAATAGTGCTTCTTCTTTTGTAACGCCTCAATAATCAGGTATTCAACGCCTTGTAGTTTTTCTATCGCTTCTTCGGAGATTTCGCTCAGGTCGGTGACATAGGCGAAGTTGCCAATGCGGAAAGCATAGCAAGTCAAAGTGAAGTGTTTCAGTTTTATCGGGATGATGTGGAGGTCGCCAAGGTCGAAGGGCGTTTCGTTGAGGCGGCGGATGTCGTAGGTCGGGGCACCAGGATAGGGATGCTCTTCAAAGGCGTAGGAATATTCGCGCTTGATTTCGGGCAAGGCGGTGTCGGCGACATACAGCGGCATGGGTTTTTGCTGCTTGAAAATGAAGGGGCGCAGGTCGTCGAGGCCACCGATGTGGTCCTTGTGTTCGTGCGAGATAATTACCGCATCCAATTTGGTGACGTTTTCTCGGAGCATCTGCTGGCGGAAGTCGGGGCCTGCATCCACGGCCACCGTCACCTCGTCGGTTTGAATCAAAATGGAGGTGCGGAGACGTTTGTCGCGCGGGTCTTTGGACTGACACACGGGACAAGTGCAGCCGATGACAGGCACACCTTGCGAGGTTCCGCTACCTAATATCGTGACAATCATATTTTTATCATCATTAGCGTTCACCAAAAGCTTTGGTGGATTTCATTTGCAAAAATAGCGATTTTTCAACAAAAAGGCATCCTATCTCATAGAATTTCCCTACATTTGCGGCATGAAAATTTCTTCCTATCTACGGAATAGAGCCTTAAAGCATGCTTTTGAGCAGTTTCTCGCCGAGAAGACACCGTCCAAAATGCCCAATCTTCAACGGGTTAACTCTGTTTTGGTCATCCTCGACGAAAACGACAAGAGCATACACAAAAACATAGAGAGCAGCGTGAAAGCCCTTTTCGGGGCCAGCCGCTGCGGGTTCATCATCCTTTGCAACCAGATGTCGGACACCATCCTGCAAAGCGACCTCTACAATGAAATCACGCCCAAGGATTTCGGCTTCATGAGCGTGTTGAAGCCCGACAAGCACGAATACCTTAAGAAGTTGCCTTACAGCGCGATGATCATCAACATGGCGGGCAAGAGTGCCGAAATCAGCGACTACCTCTGCACCCTGCCGAAGTCGGATTTCAGGATCAGCTTCCAACAAAGCAAAAACGTGGCCATCTATGATTTGGTCATCGAGAACCCCAGAAACACCGACCCTGTCTCCAACATCCATGTCCTGCATAACTACCTGAAGGCGTTGGCGGGGCCACAACAATAACATAAAGAGTATACTTTGGTTTCGGGCCCTTCGACAGGCTCAGGGACCCTTAGTTTAAAATAAACAATGAAAAACAACATATTTAAAGGCACGGGCATTGCCCTGATTACCCCGTTCAAGAAAGGCCAATCCGTTGATACCGAGGCATTAACCAGCATCGTCAACCATGTCATTGACAATGGTGCGGATTTCTTGGTCGTTCTTGGCACCACTTCGGAAGCCCCTACCCTTTCCGCTGAGGAAAAGAAGCTGGTCATCAGCACGATTTTGAAGGCTAACAAGGGTCGTCTGCCCGTCATGCTCGGCATGGGCGGCAACAACACGCAAGCCGTCATCGAGGCCATCAAGGCGCAGGACTTCACGGGCATTCAAGGTATCTTGAGCGTTGTTCCTTATTACAATAAGCCCAACCAACGTGGCATGAAGGCACACTTCGAGGCCATTGCCGATGCCAGCCCTGTTCCCGTGGTGGTTTACAACGTGCCAGGACGCGTGGGCGTCAACTTGCAAGCCGCCACCTGCGTGGAATTGGCCAAGCATCCCAACATCATCGCCGTGAAAGAGGCCTCGGGCAACTTACAGCAAATCATGGAGATCTTGCGTGACAAACCCGCCGACTTCGACGTGCTTTCGGGCGACGATGGCATTACCCAACCGCTGATGGCCCTTGGTGCACAAGGCGTGATTTCAGTGGCGGCCAATGCCTATACCCAACCTTTCAGCCGCATGATGCATGCCATGAAGGAAGGTCATACCGATGAAGCGCTGCGTCTGCATTACGCCATGCTGAAGATGAATCAACTCATCTTCGCCGACGGCAACCCGGCGGGCATCAAATGCCTGATGAGCAAGATGGGATTGTGTCAGAACGTGTTGAGATTACCTCTTGTGAAAGTCAACGAGAAGGTGGAGGCCGAAATTATCGAAGAATGGAAACAATTGAAAAACATATAAAATGAAGACCTTACGCTATTTGATACTCATGATTGCCGTTGTTTTTTGCGGCAATATTTACGCTCAAAGAAGCCAGCAGGAGTTGAATGAACTCATGCAACAACGCAACGAATACTACTTTACCTTTACGCTGAACGGCAGCGATGACCTCAAGGCCATTGCCCACACCATCTCTGTCGACTGCGTCGATGGCAATGTGGTCACGGCATACGCCAACAATGACAACTTTGCGAAGTTCCAAAGAATGGGATACGAGGTGACATTGCAAACGCCGCCTTCGATGCTTGAGGAGCATGCGATGTGGGACGGCAGCAACCGCGCTGAATACGATTGGGACAGTTACCCGACCTACACGGCCTATGAGGACATGATGTTCCAATTTGCCACCGATCATCCCGACAAGTGCGAAATCATCACCCTCGGCACACTGCCCAGCGGCCGCAAGATTTTAGTTGCCCACATCTGCAAAGGCACTCCCGATGGCAAGCCCAAGTTCCTCTATACTAGCACTATCCATGGTGATGAAACCACGGGATGGATTATGATGCTGCGTCTCATCGACTACCTATTGGAGAACCCGGACGAGCCTGAGGTGCTGACCATCATCAACAACATTGACCTTTACATTGCGCCCAACACCAACCCCGACGGCACATACCATGGCGGTAATAACACGGTGAATGGCGCCACACGCGAAAACGCCAATGGCATCGACATGAACCGCAACTATCCTGACCCACACGGCAGTGCCCACCCCGACGGCAATTCTTATGCCACCGAGACCGAATGGTTCATGCAGTTGGCCCAAGACATCCCCTTCGTTATGGGTGCCAACTACCATGGCGGTGCAGAGGTGATGAATTATCCTTGGGACAACACCTACACCCTTCATTCCGACGATGCCTGGTATCAACTGATCAGCCACGAATATGCCAACCTCACCCATCAGGAAGCCTCGAACTACATGACCGACTACAACAACGGCATTACCAACGGCGCACAATGGTACACAATTGGCGGTGGCCGTCAGGACTACATGAACGGCTATGCCCAATGCCGCGAGTTGACCATCGAATGCTCCAACTCGAAGACGCCTACGGGTAACCAACTCCCCAATTTCTGGAATTACAACAAAAACGCCATCTTCGCCTTCATGACCCAATGCCTTTATGGCATCCACGGCACCGTGACTGATGCCGCCAACGGGCAACCACTCAACGCTACCATCACTATTGAAAACCATGACGACACCTATTCCGTTGTCACTAGCCATCTGCCTGCAGGCGACTATCACCGTCCCATCAAAGGCGGCACTTACAATGTGACCTACACCTGCAACGGCTATTATCCCCAGACCCATACCGTCACCGTGGCCGATGGTGAGACCATCATCAAAGACGTGCAACTTGAAGCCGGCGAAGGTCTCATTCCAGACTTCCACACCAACACAACCAATGTCGCCCCTGGCGAGAGCGTCAACTTCACTGATAACACTTGGGGGACCAATCTTGTCAGCTGGGCTTGGACCTTCGAAGGTGGCACGCCTACTACTTCCAACGCCCAGAATCCGACGAACATCACCTACAATTCCGTCGGCACCTATGATGTCACGCTCACCGTTACCAATGGCGATGGCCAGACCGAGACCATCACCAAGCACGACTACATCAAGGTGAGCGAGTCGTACAACATGCAAAACGGAACCGTCACTACCTGCGATGCCATGTTCTACGACAACGGTGGCCCGAACGGCAACTACAGCAACCGCAAAGACTATACGATGACCTTCCTTCCTGCCGATGCCGATCATAGAATCAACGTCAACTTCATCAGTTTTGAGACTGAAGCAGACTACGATTACCTGTACATCTACGACGGCACTTCTACATCGGCGACCCTTATCGGCACTTATGATGGCGGCAACAACCCCGGCTCGGTGACGGCCAACAACGCCTCGGGCGCCCTCACCTTCCGCTTTACCTCCGACCAAGCTGTAAACGCTGCAGGATGGGTGGCACAAGTCAAATGTGTCGACATCGAATCCGTTGACGGTCTTGAAGGTTTGTACGATGTCAAGGTGTACCCCAACCCCAGCCAAGGCACCATCAACGTTGAGGCTTCGGGCGAGACAGAATACCAGATTTGCAACAGTCTCGGGCAGTGCATCCTCTCCGGTCGTTTCTGTGACGAGACACAAATCCACGCCGAAAACCTGAGCGAAGGCGTTTATTTCCTGCGTCTCACTGGCGAGCAAGGCACCCGCGTCGAAAAAATCATCATCGAAAAATAATAAGGTGAACCTATCGTTAGTAAAGCAAAAATGAGTAATTTTGCAGCCCGATGAAAAAGAGACTTTTGATATTGGCAGTTTTGGGCCTCGTCGCCTTCGCCTCATGCAATGACTTCAATCGCATGGTGAAAAGCACCGATAACGAGATGAAGTATGAGGTGGCGATGGACTATTACGACCGTGGCGACTACAACCACGCCCTGCAATTATTCGATCTGCTGCAAGCCTCATTCCGCAACACTCCCAAGGGCGAAGCCATTACCTATCGCACGGCACAATGCTACTATTTGCAGCAAGACTTCGACATTGCGAGCTATTACTACAACCGTTTCGTCCAGACCTATCCCTTCTCGAAAAACGCTGAAAAGGCGGCCTACATGAGCGCCTATTGCAGCTACAAGCTTTCGCCCGAAGCGGGTTTGGATCAAACCAGCACCCACAGTGCTATCAAGCAGCTACAAAGCTTCACGGAGCGTTATCCCGAGAGCGACAGCTTGGACCGTGCCAAATACCTTATGGCCGACCTTAACAACAAGCTGGAGCAGAAAGATTACAACATCTGCCGTCTCTTCTACCGCATGGAGAACTACAGCGCTGCCATCACTTCCTTTGAAAACATGCTGAAGAAATATCCCAACACGGAGCACCGCGAGGAAATCCTCTTCGACATGGCCAAGACCTATTACGACTACGCCGAGAACAGCATCACCGAGAAGCAACGCGAGCGTTACGAATCGTGCATCGAGCATTGCAACACGCTGGCGTACCTCTATCCCGAAAGCAAATACATGCAAGATATAGATGGCATTGCCGCCAAAGCAAGAAAGAAATTAGAAAAACTACAATAACCATGGATTTCAAGAAAATCAAGACCGAAACGACGGTGGTCACCCGTCAGAAAGACCAGTTCTACAAAGGCACTGGCAACATCTACGAAACCGTTGCCATCCTTTCCATCAGGGCCAACCAGATTGCCTCGGAGATGAAGGCCGAGTTGAACGAGAAGATTGAATCGTTCGCCGCCGCCACCAACGACAGTCTGGAAGAAGTCTTCGAGAACAAGGAGCAGATTGAAATCGCCAAGTTCTACGAGCGCCTTCCCAAGCCCACGCTGATCGCCATCCACGAGTTCCTGCACGACCAGATCTACTTCCGTAATCCAGCCAAGGAACAACAGGACGCTTTCTAAGTCCGCCACAAAGACAAGCACCAATGCCTCGAGGGGCCTTGGTGTTTTTTTGACTGCGACACCAACCAAAGAAACAATGCCATGAAAAGAGCACTCTCCATCTTACTCATACTCTTCGGCTTCATGATGGCCACCAACGGCTTGAAGGCGCAGGAACTGCAATGCAACATACGCGTCTCCTCCAACAAGGTGGAAGGCAGCGACAAGACCATCTACCAAAACCTTCAGAGCGCCATCAATGAATTCATCAACAACACGAAATTCACTGATATCAACATCAAGATGGCGGAAAAGATCGAGTGCTCGATGCTCTTGGACATCAAGAGCAGGGAAGGCGACTACTTCACTGCCGAGATCAACATGGGTTTGCGTCGCCCCGTGTATAAATCGAACTACAATACGTCAATGTTCAACTACGTCGACCGCAAAGTCTTTTTTGAGTACACCGACGGCGAGGCTCTCGACTTCAACCCCAACACCTACATCTCGAACCTCACTAGCACCTTGGGGTTCTACGCCTATCTCTTCCTCGGTCTCCAGTTCGACTCCTTTGCCCCCAATGGTGGCGATCCTTTCTTTGACATCTGCGAGACCATCGCCAACACTGCACCGCAA